>SL_3KL_010_SEDDRAFT_10000942_pt1 | contig 25681 bp, 18 predicted proteins | sample SodLakKL_010_SED_2_FD_10381 | JGI IMG/M metagenome (IMG submission 10381) | reverse complement strand
AAGCTACCAAAAAGAAAGATCACCGCTTCTGATGCATCTGCTAAAAACCACGGCCCCTTCAGTCTGCGCAGGCAAAGCCGCACGGCACCACCGCATGGTGGTCTTTCTCCAAGTTTTTACTGCCGTGCTCGTTGCCTGCTTGCAGATGGCCCACCCTGCTGAAGTGGCCTTGTTTTTGACGCAGATCCATCAAAGGCGGACTTATCCCCCCACAGAGCCAGGTCTATTAGGTTTTTGCGGCTGGTGTACACGCAGAGTACGAATGGGGGATGATGGAACGGTGGAGCGATGGAACGATGGAACGAAGCTGTTGGCTGTTGGCTGTAAGCTGTTGACTTTTAAACTTTTAAACCCTTAAACCCCTAAACTTTTAAACCCTTCAACCTCTCTGACCTTTCGACAAAAGATAAACATTAATAAACAGGCAACGGCCGGGTGAAAGACCTTGAGAATTTTTTTATGTGTCTGTGTGTAATTTCGAACGAAAAAAAATTCATGTATATTTGGGATAGAAAAAAATCAAACCCTCTTGTCATCATGTTAAAAAATCTTTCTGAACTACACGACATGGCCCGGCGCCACAGTCGCAGGCGTCTTGTGCTGGCCGCGGCGCACGACGCACAAGCCCTGGGGGCTGTCATCGATGCTTACAACAACGATCTTATCGATGGCATATTGATCGGTGATGAGCAAAAGATGCGTGATATCGCCCAGAAGCACGACCTTGACCTTGGCGCCTTTGTTGTCAAAGATGAGCCTGACAATGCCAGGGCTGCGGCAATGGCCGTGAAGATGGTAAGGGAAGGGGAGGCCGACATTCTCATGAAGGGCAACCTGGGTACGTCGGTGTTGTTGAAAGCGGTGCTCAACAAGGAGTACGGACTCCGTACAGGAGAGCAGATATCACATCTTGCGCTGTTTGAGTTGACCGCTTATCACAAGTTGATCGGCCTGACCGATGCCGCCATGAATATAGCGCCCGAGCTCAGTGAAAAGGTCAGCATTGTCCGCAATGCCATCGGTTATTTCCATAAGCTGGGCATTGAAAAGCCCAGGGTTGCCATGCTCAGTGCCGTAGAGACGATCAACCCGGCCATGAAGTCAAGCGTGGATGCCGGCATCATTGCCAAGATGGGCGACCGGGGTCAGATCAGGCATTGCATCATCGACGGCCCCCTTGCTTTTGACAATGCAGTGAGTAAGAAAAGTGCCGAGCTAAAGGGTATTTTAAGCCCTGTGGCCGGCGATGCCGATATTTTGGTGGCTGATGACATAGACGCGGCAAACGGCCTTTACAAGGCGCTTATTTACTTTGCAGGGGCCCGGTGTGCGGCGGTCATCCTCGGGGCGGCGGCACCCATCGTCCTCACGTCAAGGGCTGACACCGACGAGACCAAGCTGAACAGCATTGCCCTTGCAGCTGCGGTTGAGTAATGGCGGGCAGCCCAACAGGAAACCACATAAACAATCATCATAAAAATTATAATCAATGGTAGAAGACCTTATCCTGGCCATTAATCCCGGCTCCACATCCACCAAAATTGCGGTTTTTCAGAACACCAAAGAGGTGTTTTTGAAAAACATCCGACATTCCTGTGAAAAGCTCCATGACATGCCGGATATCTCTGATCAGTACAGCTTCCGTAAAAAGATCATTCTGGAGGAGCTGGAGAGTGCTTCTTTTGATGTAAACAAGATCAAGGTGATCGTGGGGCGGGGGGGGCTTGTAAAGCCGATCCCCTCCGGCATATACCGTGTTAACGACCGCATGGTTAATGATTTAAAGGTTGGCTTCCAGGTTCAGCACGCCAGCAATCTTGGCGGGCTGATTGCCCGAGATATTGCTGATGCCATTCCGGGCGCTGAGGCATACATTGCGGATCCTGTGGTTGTGGATGAGCTGGAAGACATTGCCCGCATTTCGGGCCACCCGGAGTTTGAGCGGGTATCCATTTTTCATGCATTGAACCAGAAGGCCATTGCCCGTCAATATGCCAAGTCGGTATCGGCCCAATATGAGGAGTTGAACCTGATCGTTGCGCACCTTGGCGGGGGCATCAGTGTCGGGGCTCATTACAGGGGCCGCGTCATCGATGTCAACCAGGCCCTTGACGGCGAAGGGCCGTTTTCACCGGAGCGCAGCGGCACCCTGCCTGCAGGGGCCCTGGTCACCATGTGCTTCAGTGGCAAGTACAGCGAAGAAGAGATCCGGGAGATGATCACCGGCAAGGGGGGGTTGGTAGCCTACATGGGCACCAATGACGCCTATGAGGTGGAAAAGCGCGCCAAGGTCGGGGATGAAAAGGCGCAGCTGATCCAGAGCGCCATGGCTTACCAGGTCGCCAAAGAGATCGGGGCCATGTCGACCGTCCTGAAAGGAGAGGTTGACGCCGTCCTGCTTACCGGTGGCATCGCATATGGAAAACCTTTTGTGTCGAGTGTGACGGAAAGGATCGGACACATCGCCCCGGTGTTTGTCTATCCCGGCGAAGACGAGATGCGCGCCCTGGCAATGAATGCGCTGATGGTTTATAATGGAGAGGAAGAAGCACTGGAGTACGAGTAGCCTCAACTATTTTGCGGCGGGCAAGGTGAAAGCAAACACGCTCCCCTCCCCTTCCCTTGAGGAAAACCACACTCTGCCCCTGAGGCCTTCGATGATATTCTTCACCATTGAAAGGCCCAGCCCCATGCCCTTTGCTTTGGTGCTGAAATAGGGGATGAATATGTTCTCCTTGAGTTTGTCGGGGATGCCACAGCCCTGGTCGGCGATCTCAATCTTGAAGCGGTCGTCTTCGCGGGTGCAGCCCACCTTGATGATGGCCGTGCTGCCCTTTTCATAGGCCTGTATGGCGTTCTTTATCAGGTTGTTGAACACCCTGAGCAGCTGGCTCCTGTCGGCATACACCGTCATGGGTTCATTGCCCTCAGGCATCTCCAGGCGGATGCTCACTTTTTCAAAGTCCTTGTACAGGTCCAGCACCTCGGGGATAAACTTCCGCAGGTCGAGCAGGTCGTTCTTTCCGGCGGGCATCTTGGCAAAGTCGGAAAACTCACCGGCGATGACAGACATGTTGTCGATCTGCTCTGTCATGGTTTTGGTAAAGCGTTCCAGGCGTTCTTCCCAGTCGGGGACTTTCTCTTTCCACGCTTTTTCCAGGTATTGCACGCTGAGCTTCATGGGGGTCAGCGGGTTTTTTATTTCATGGGCCACCTGGCGTGCCATCTCGCGCCAGGCTGATTCTCTTTCGCTGCGTGCCAGCAGCTCAGCGCTCACGGCCAGCTCATCGATCATGCGGTTGTATTCCCTGATGAGGTTTCCGATCTCGTCTTCACGGTCCCATTGTATTTTTTGGTTGGTCTTGCCGAGCTTCACCCTGGCCATGTTGTCGCGGATCAGCTGAAGCGGCTTGGTGACATAGCCTGAAACAAACAGTGCCAGGACCACTGCGAGCACGACAAGCAACAGGTAGATGTTGATGAAGGCCACCAGGAAGTACGACACTTCGTTGCGGAGCTCGCTCTGCTTGGCAAAGTATGGCAGGTTCAGATAGGCCAAAATCTCATTATACCGGTTATACAGCGGCGTATAGGCAGAAAGGTACTCCAGTTTCCCGATGCGCTCTGTGTGGACAAACTGGCTTCTTTGTTCATTGTGCATATTATGGTATGCCCGGGGGTTCATTTTCCTTCCCACCAGTCCCTCTTCAAACACTTTTGGGCGGCTGGAGGCGATCAGGCGGCCTTCGGGACTGTACAGGTTGAGGTCTGTAAAAAACACGTTGGCGTATTGCAAAAGCAGGTCATACAAATAGTACTCCATGGTGTGGTCAAGGGATGGCTCGTCTGCCAGCTCATCTTCAAGTTCGAGCAAAACGCTGTGGGCTTTTTCATTCAGAAAAGAAAGGTTTTTGTTTTCATAGATGTTATAGATAAAAAACGCGGAGGCGCCGCCAATGGAAAGCGCAGAAACAAGCAAAATGGTGATCATCGAATATTGCACACGCCGCCGGAAGTTCATCTTCAGCAGGTGCGAAGGCCTTTTCCTGCTTACCAGCAGCCAGAACACGGCCACCAGGACAAAGAAGGTGATAAAGAGATAGGAGAAGGGGGCAACGGCTTCCAGGAAGGTTCCTTTGGGGCGGCTGATGATGAACAGGGTCTCTTCGTCTTTCTGATACAGTAAATGGCTATATCCATTGAATTCAAAATGGGTGAATTCGTTGCCGGGTTCTCCATACACGGCGGCATCCACGCTATAGATAAAGGGCCCGAACTCGTTCACGAGATACCCCTCCTTGTAGGTCGCGTAGGAGTAGTTGATCAGCTCCCTGTTAATGTCGATGGCATCGTCGATGAGCAGTTCGGGAAAGCCCATGTCCCTGGCGATGAACTTGGAGTCAAACTCAAGGTATAGATGGTAGTTGGGGGGTTGGTCGCCTTCGTCGCCGTTTCCTACCGGAACCCTGGTGATATAGCTGTTTCTTCCGGTGTTGTTGTCAAGGTATATCAGGTGTTTGCTGATGGTTTCTTTTCCAAAGGCCTGGATATATTCGTCAAAGAAGGCGGCACACTCCATCTCCACATTGTCGGGTTTGATCAGGAGCATCTCATGCGGCCTGCAAACGGTGACCTGCATGTCGTATTTGGCCCAGAAGTCATAAAAATAATGGTATTGCAGGTAGTTATAGATGAGTGTTTCATTGTATGGGTCCCTTCGCACCATGTTTTGAAGCTGGTTGTCGCTAAAAAGGGTGTTTTCTATCTCCAGGAAAAGGAACTCCGCCACCGGGTCTTGTTCGGAGGCCAGCTGGAGCACCAGGTTCTTGCGCACCTCTTTGTCTTTTTCTTCGTTGAACCGGTGCAGTGCAGCGGTTGAGATGATGCTGAAGAGGAAGAGGGAGACAACCAGTGCGGCAAACCCTTTCTGCGGGGTGCTGCCGTAGCTGTCGAGTATAAAGACGATGATGGCGGCGGTGGCCAGCAGCCACAGCAATGGGGTAACGCCAAAAAAGATCCGGGTAAGGGCGATCAGCAAGGCAAAAGAAATGACGCAAATGATCCAGAATGCCTTCTGGGGGGCGAGCAGGCTTCTGGCGAGGCGGCACAGCACCACGCTGAAGAAAAAGAAAGCAAAGAATATCAGTCCGATGATAATGAACCCGGCAAGGCTGTATATGTCGAGGTTGAAGATAAAGTTGACGTTCAGGTTCAGGTGGGAGTTGATCACCAGCCCTTCCATCAGGAAGAGGGACAGTCCGCATATCAGGTATATCAGTGTAAAGAGGGAAAAGCCCGCGACGGCGGCGGCTTTTTTGTTTTTCGGCGGCGGCAGCGAGATCTGGCGCAGGTTATAAAAGAGGAAATATCCGATAATGGTGATGACGGAAACGTTCATGAAGAGGTCTCCCAGAGAGGGGAGCAGGTCAGAGGTGGCATACAGTTCGGGTGAAAACATTTTGCCGTCATAAAAGGCTGCCGGTGTCATCATCCAAAAAGATATCAGCCGTATCGTAATGATCACCGCAATGAATCCGGCAACCGCGACGCCGCGTCGTTTTGCACGGAAAAGCCTGGAAAAGTGCCTGAAGGTGAAATACACCAGCATCAGCAGTGCTGCGATGGCCAGGATCAAAGAAGCGGCATAGAGGGCCCCGATGGGTTGCACGAGTGCGGCCTCCCTTCTTAATCCCAGGCAAAACAGCAGCTCCCCCTCCATGCTTTTGATGGGGTATCCTTCACCGGCCCTGTCGGTAATGAAGAACAGCGGTTCCAGTGCGGGCAGATCATGATGAAACCTGTTCTCGAGAAACCGGTTCTGGTACTTGTATTCATTTTTAACGACACCATAGGCCACAAACGTTTTCTCTTCCGTTTGTTTTTGTTTGTAGAGGTACCATCCGTTTTGTTTGTCTGCCGCGCCGGTTTTGTTACCGGGGGGCTGGTAGTCGCTGATTGGCAATGCGTTGTGCGACCAAAAGAGAATGTCCCCGTCCCCATAGATGACAAAAATTGTTCCTTTCCGCTTGTATAGAGTCCCGAGCTGTTTCAGGTATTCGGGGTTTTCAAGGCTTGCGCCGCCGGTTTCCTGGTGTTTTTGGACAAAATCGTTCAGTTCTCCGGAGAGTTGTCTTTCTTTCTGATGGATCGCTTGCTGAAACCTTTCGACATGCTTTTTGCTGTCGGTGGTATGGTGCCGCACGTTATAGATGATGCTGCTGAGAACGAGCACCACCAAGGCAAACATCATCTGTTTGCTATAGGTCACAAGGGAAGATTTACGCATGACAGATCCGTGTTGCGCTAATTTACATATTTTTTGCGGCTGTGCCGCGTATGTGTGTGCAAAAGATGTACCAAAGTGTCCCCGGTGCCGGCATGTTGATCACGCGAACCTTTTGGGTTTGTTGCTTTTGTGGTTGTTGGGGCGTCACGGGGTGCTGGTACCGTAAATTTTCCCGACTGGTTGTTTTTGAGGGGTGTTCCGGGCTCCGTGGCACACAAAAGGATCGGCCGTGGGGGGGGTCAGGGATTGTGGTGTGTTGGGCGGGTCGTCATGTTGACATTCCTGCGGCTATTTGCGGAACACAAATATTTCGCTTGACCAGGGGTTTTTTTTCAGGGCGGCGCGTATGTTTGACAGGGTTCCGTTTGCCAAGGCAAGGATCATCGCGACGGGGGCGTTTTTTCTTCGCTGTTTTTCGCTCAGAAGGGAAATATAGTAGCTGTCGAATGGCATCGGATGCCGTCCAATGAGTTGAAACCCGGCCCTGCTCCCGGCCTTGTTAAGGCTTTCGGGGGTAAAGTGCCATAGGTGGCGTGGCACATCCCACGCTGCCCAATCTTCTTTGTATTGGTTTGCGTCACTGCTGTTTGCCATCGGCACGGCAACAACCATCTGTCCGCCGGGGCCAAGCAGCCGGTGAAACCGGTTCAGGGCAGCGGGAAAGTCATGCAGGTGCTCCAACACATGCCACAGGGTGATGGCATCAAAGGATCCGGGCGACGTTCCTTCCAGCGTCTCTATGGCTTCAAACAGCCTGATGCCCTTTTCTNTGGCTTTCCGGGCGGCGTTATTGTCCGGTTCGTATCCGGCAGCCCGAAAGCCGGCTTTTTCAGCAGCAACGACAAAGTCGCCTGTCCCACACCCGTGATCGAGGAGTGAAATGTTCCTGCCTTTGGCATATTTATGGAGAATATGAAGTTTCTTTCGGGTCATTCGTCGCTTTACGGCGTGATAGAGTTTTTCCTGAAGGGTTTTCTTTCTGTCGGTGTGCGACACATACTCGTCTGATGTATAAAACTCGCTGATTTCCTGCGAATTAGGTCTTGGATTGGTCATCAGGAAACCACATTTCCTGCATTTCTGGACCACAAACGCCCGCCCGGAAACCAGGCTGTCTTTACAGGTCAGATGATCTGCAAACGGCCCAGGGTGATCGCAGAGGGGACAATCTGTTAGGTTTATCATAGATAGATATGTAGATTGATTCAGAAGAACACTGTTCCACGTGGAACATCCCCGGGTTTCAAATCGGGGAAAATATTTGCATTTTTCGGAGGTGTTGGCCCATTTTCCCCTTTAAACCGGGGACTTTGACACGTCTCGTTATCTGCCCAGGTACACAAGCAGGACGGAAATGTCTGACGGGGTAATGCCGCTGATCCGCGCTGCCTGTCCGATATTTGCTGGTTTGGTTTTTTGAAGTTTTTCACGAGCTTCTTTGCTGATCGACTGCATGTCCATATAATTAAGGTCTGTGGCCAGTGCGATGTTTTCAAGCCGGCTGATCTTCCCTGCGATCTCCTTTTCTTTTTCGATGTATCCCTGGTATTTGATCAAAATTTCAGCGGATTCTACTGCTTCATCATACGTTTCTTCCCCTTTGAACCCCTGGAAATAGCTTTTAAGGACGGGGTCCTTTTCGATGATCTCCCTTAATGATACCTGGGGACGAAGGATCAGGTTGATGTACCTGGTCTTTTGCTGCAACGGTGGTGTGCCCCGTTTTGTCAGGATCGGATTGACGTTTTCAGGGTCTGCATTTTGTTGCTTCAGGAACCGGATAAATGCCTGAATGTGTTTTTCTTTCCTGTCGAGTCGCTCCACCCGGTCTTTCCCTGCAAGGCCGGCCAAGTGGCCGATCCTTGTCAGTCGCTGGTCCGCATTGTCCTGCCGCAACAAGATCCGGAACTCCGCCCGGCTTGTGAACATCCGGTATGGCTCCTGCGTCCCTTTTGTAACCAGGTCATCAATAAGCACGCCAATATACGCCTCGTGCCTTTTAAGCACAAGCGGGTCTTTTTCATGCAGGCGGCGGTGTGCGTTGATGCCGGCCATCAACCCTTGTCCGGCGGCTTCCTCATAGCCAGTGGTGCCATTCACCTGGCCTGCAAAATACAACTTCCTGACCATCCGGCTTTCAAGGGAAAGGGTTAGCTGTGTGGGGGGAAAATAGTCATATTCGATGGCGTAACCAGGTTTCAGGATGCGTGCGTTCGCAAATCCCGGGACCTCCAACAGTGCCCTGTATTGTATTTCTATGGGCAGGCTGGAAGAAAAGCCATTGACATAATACTCGCTGGTGTTCCTCCCTTCGGGTTCAATAAACAGCTGGTGCCTGTCCCTTTCAGAAAACCGCTCCAGTTTGTCTTCAATGGAGGGACAGTATCTCGGACCGCTTCCCTGAATCCGCCCGGCAAACAACGGTGAGTCGTCAAACCCTTCAGCAAGGATCTTGTGTACCCTTTCGTTGGTATATGTCAAATAGCAGCTGTGCTGGTCTTTCAGTGCCGGTGTGTCTGTAAAGGAGAATCTGCCGGGGACTGTATCCCCTTTTTGTTCCGTCATCAAAGAAAAGTCAATGGTCCGCCCATCCACCCTCACTGGGGTTCCCGTTTTCAGCCGTTCACTTTGAATGCCTTGCTTTTGAAGGCTGCCTGTCAGCGAAGTGGCGTTGGCCTCCCCCAGCCTGCCCCCTTCAAAATGGTTCTTCCCAATATGTATCCGGCCATTCAGAAAGGTGCCGCTTGTGATGATGACCGCCTGTGCAAAGATCTTTCCGGCAAAGGCTGCCTCGACCCCTTTCACCGTGCCGTCTTCTACAAGGATCCCTGTAACAGAATCCTGCCATACATGAAGGTTGGGCAAGGAGCTGAGGAGCTCCTGCCATTTGAGCGAGAATTGAACGCGGTCGCTCTGTGCCCTGGGTGACCACATGGCCGGGCCTTTGCTCTTGTTGAGCATTCGAAACTGTATCATGGTGTGGTCGGTGACAATGGCAGACAGTCCTCCCAGTGCATCGATCTCCCTGATGATCTGTCCCTTGGCAATGCCACCCATGGCCGGATTGCACGACATCTGGGCGATGGAGGCAATGTTCATGGTGACCAGCAGCACCTGCGACCCGAGCCGCGCTGCAGCAGCAGCGGCCTCACAACCAGCATGACCGCCTCCCACCACAACAATATCGTAGCGTTCAAAAATCATTTGCATGAAAAATTCAGGGAATCAAAGATAGGTAATAATTCTCTTTGGCTTGCATCAGCTCCCTGGCTTCATCATCCCCATCATCATACCCGAGCAGGTGCAAAACGCCGTGGACCATTACACGATAGGTTTCCTCAAGGTCGGTGACATCATATAAGCGGGCATTGTCACGCACCCGGGTATAGCTGATAAAAATGTCGCCGCTTACACCTTGTGGATATTCCTCGCTGTAATCAAATGTAATGATGTCAGTATATTCATCATGCTGAAGGTATTTTTTGTTGATCGACAGCAAATATTCGTCATCACAAAAAATAAACTGAAGCACTCCGGGCATTTTGCCCTCCCGCCTAATGACGTCAGCGACCCAATGCCGGGCAGGGCCCTCATCAAACAACGGGGCTTTCGCGGATTCAAAAAAAAACTGTATTTGTGGCTGCCCTTCCAAAGATTATGCCTTCTGTACCTTTACAAGATCCGCGTAATATTTTTCAAGCAATTGTATCCGTTGCAAGCTGAGCAGTTCATTGATGCCGGTAACGTGAAAGGTGAGTGTGATGCTCTCCTCGTCAGGGTCCAGGTTGATCTCATCGGTCAACATCCGTATCATCATCATCGGCTGCAACTCGCCTGAATAGGCACTGGGGTCATCCGGGTCCTTACTCCTCACTTTTTCATACAACCGGGCAATATCCAGGAAATGTTTTTTCAGCTGCATGGTAAAAAACAACCCCTCCGGAGAGGAGTTAAAATACACATCGATGGTTGTGCCCTTCTCTTTTTGTAGTTTTCTTAGGATTTCGAAGGTTATCGTGTTGGCTGCCAGGATGTTACCATAATAAGCATCATAAATATGGTAATCGTCGCAAATTTGTTCAATGAACTGTTCAAGGTGCCTGCTGTCATTTTCAGTAGCCGCCAGTCTGATATGTCTCGTTAAATGGTTGTGTATCATTTTATTCTACATGAAGGAAGTATTGTTCAACAAGCGATCGGTAGAAGGGCCTTAACCCGGGCGGAAGGCTTCGCAGCATCTCCACCTCTCTTTCCCTTATCCTATTATACTCGAAAAAATCTTCAGGGTTACTGATTTCGTAATCTTCTGCGGTGGTGCCCTCCCGTCTTTCTTCTGTTTCTCTTTGTTTTTCAGCTCTTTCGTGTTCGAGAAGCCGGGTAAGGATCCTTTCCTGCCGGTGCATTGTCTGTGTTGAAAGCTCTTTGCGAAGCATGTCCAGCTCAGACCTCTCCATCTCCCGTTGCAGCTGTTCCAGCTCACGCCTGCCATCTTCAGCTCCCTGGTCTCTCAACCCCTCGGCAAGTTCTCTCAACCTGTTCCTGATCGCCTCCTGTTCGGCTGCCATCCTTGCCATCTGCTCGCTCAGCGACATGGACCCCTCACCTGTTTCCCCGGGCATTGGATCGTGGCCATCCCGTATCTGCTGCAGCATTTGGTTGAGCTGTTCCTGCATCTCCCTCAGGTCCTGGAAAGATTGCCCTCCCCCGGAGCACGTCTGCTCACCTTCACTCATCCCCTGCCCCATGGCCATCTGCTGCTGGATGTTCTGCAGGCTTTCGTTGAGCAACAGTGCGAGGTTGTTAACGTGGGTCATCACCAGTTGCTGGCGGCTTGCGCTATGGTGGCGCCGACGGTTCACAAGCTGATCTATGGCTTGTTTCAGTTGCAGATTGATCTCTGCGACCTCCCTGTTCACGAACGACTGAATGGCTATCTGGCGTTTGCTTAGTGCGATCAGCGAATCTTCCACCATTTCCATGTCGCTCTGTATCTTTCTTTGCTCCCGTATGAGCTCAACAAAGCGGGGGTCATTCACGTTGGCCTGGCGCGTGGCAAGCATCAGGTCCTCCTGTGCAAAACTTGACCTCAGAAGGTTTTCAAGGATCATCCGAATGGCACGGGCATCTTCAGCCAGGTGTTGTTGGAACAGTTGCTGTTGCATCTGCTGCAGCGACTGTGACAGTTGCTGCATTTTCCCGCCGGCATCCTGCTGAAACGGCATGGCCTGTTGCATGTTGTCCATTTGTAACTGCTCAAGGGCATTTTCCAGGTCGTCAGAGATGGCGTCCTCCTGTTCTCCGGTATCACGAATATCCCACGGGCGCGTGAGCTGTTCGTTCGTTTTCCGAAAATCCTCCATCATCTCCTTGACCTTCTCATAATCATCCCCGAGCTGTTCCTGTTGTTCCGACACCTCTTGGCCGCTGTCGGCGCCGGCTGTTTCCTCTTCCAGCTGCAACTGCTCTTCGGCAAGCTTCTCGAGCCGGTCAATGCTCTCCTGGAGCAGCCTTTCCATGGCAAACTGCCTGAACATTTCCAGGGCACGGTCCATCTGCATCTCCAGGTCCCTAAACTCGAAGTCCATTTTGTCGAGCATCTCATAGACCTCGTCACGGTTCAGTTTGTCAAGCTCATCCCGGATCATGTCAAAAAGCTCGCGCATTTCATCGCTCAGGACCTCGTCAAACAAATTTTGCAGCTCTTCCTGCTTTTCCCTGATCCTTTCATGGCTCTCCATGAATTGGTCTGACCTGGTCTCTGCCTCTTTCTTCATATCGGAGAGCTCCTGCAGCTTTTTCTCCATGTCCTCTTTCTTGTCGATCAGCTCCTGGACGGCATCCCTTTCTTCCCATCCGATCCTTTCAGATTCAAGCAGCTGTTTTCTCAGTTCATCGATCTGGTCCCTGGCACTTCGAACCTCGCCGATGCCATCACTCAGCCCCTCTTTGATCTGTTCTTCATCATCCCGCCGGTCGGCCAGTATCTCCGCTTCCGTTGGAATATAGTGGGAAAAAAGTTGGCTGTTCGTGCTTTTGGGGCCGCTGACCGGATCGTTGTCGTAAACCTTGAAATACAGCTCTATTGTTTCACCAGGCTGAATATATACAGACTGAAGGTCAAAGTGGTGATAAAAGCTTTGGTTGCGCAACCCGGGGTCTATCTCAATGGCTTCCTTCATAAATGGCACCTCTTCCCCCCTGTTGATCTGGGCCTGATCCATCACGCGATAAAAAAACCAGAGGGATGAAAAACCAAAATCATCTTCGATCGTGCCCCGGTAAAACAGGTGGGCAAGCAGCACATCGTCCCGGTGTTCCTCGACGGCAATTCTCGGGTATTTGTCAGCCAGCACATTCACAAAATAGGAGAGGCTGTCGCCTTTTCCGTATTCTTCATCAAAGGCATACACGGTATATTCGAATGATTCCTCGGCGCGTGCTTTTACACGGTGCTCCCCCTGTCTCAATTTTTCAGCTCTTATATTCTCTTTCTCAAGAAAGAATTCCACCTCTCCCTGTTGGTTGGTAAAGAAGGTCCATTCGATCTCTGTTCCATGGATCACCGACAGGTCGCCCATGTTGGTAAACTCCTCATCGGACAGGCCTGTATATCGGGGATAATTAACATGGATATGAAAATGGTTGAATGCTGCTTTTTCGTGGACAGAAATATGGAACGGCCCGAAACGGTAGCCCTGTGCATCAACAAAGAACTGCAGGTGGTCCTGAAGGTTTCTGACCGTATAGCTGAAGCGGCCATCCCTTTTATCTGTCATCCTGTACCGTGCTTCATNCATGATCAGGTCGGCTTCTGAAGGATGGACATTCCCTTTGGCCTGGACGACAATTTCATGATCCTCGTGTTTAAACCCCTTCTCTTCAGAAACCAAAGTGATGGTAAAAGGTGTAGGGCGTTCGAACACCATTTCGATTGTACGATTCTTTTGGTTGGTTCGATGATAAAGGCCGGCTGGATCAAGAAGAACGCACCGATAAAAATCATTGGAACGACCAGATAGGGAAGGAACCGCAGGTTTCCTTTAAGCGGGATGGCTTTATGGAAGGGCAGCCTGATGGCATCGTTGGCTTTCTGGTCGATCCCCGCCATGATGAGTGCCGCATTTTCCGGGTTCTGTTCCAGAAAGTTCTTTAGCTGCAACACATTGGTAATTTTATCGTTCAGCTGGTCGGGAAAGAACTTTCCGATAAGCCGGGCCGCATGTTGCGGGCTGATGCGCTTGCCGATTCGCAGCATCCCCATCAAGGGAATGGCAACATAGCGTATCATGACAATGGTGTTAAACAGCAGGAACGAGTAAAAAAGGATCTGTCGCACCGTTGAATCAAAGTAGCCAAAATATTCAATGGTGACAAACAAGAGAAACAGGATGACCAGCCCGGCCCCAAACATGACGCATCCCCTGATCAGCTGATCCAGGTAATAGCGCCGTATGAAACGGTCGATCTTTTGCAACAGTATGTCAAGCGTATTTGTCATAACATTCAACCAGAACCTGTAAAATTACAAAAAATTAAGTGCATGTGTTTTTAAAAAACCTTAAATTGCGATTGTAGTTAAAGGTTTTACAATGCTTAACGTATTGTGCGCGGGTTCATTTTGCATCAGTAAATAAAATTCAACATGACCGCGGGTCAACCATCACATCAATCAAATCATTAAATATGGCATCCAAAAAAGAGAAGATCAAGTCAAAGCTGAGGGACAAGGTGGTTGGGGTTTTTGAGTCAAATCCCCGCCAGGTGTTTAATTACAAACAGGTTTCAAAGGCGCTGGGGGAGGAGGGGCAGGAATACAAGAAGTACCTGTCGGGCATTTTGTACGCCCTGGCCAAAGAGGGTTTGCTTGTTGAGGCTTACAAGGGCAAGTTCAAGATCAGTCCGTCGTATCTCGAGAAGAAGAAGCCACTCGGGCCTTTCATAAAGGGTGTTGTTGACATGAAGCAGACAGGAAAGGCTTACGTTATCACTGATGAGTTGCTCGAGGATGTGCGCATAGCGCCCAACAATACCGGTTATGCCCTTAATGAGGATTATGTTCGTGTGCGTTTGTTCCCGCGTCGTAAATCGCAGAAGACAGAAGGCGAGATCGTTGAGGTTTTAAAGCGTTCAAAGAACCGTTTTGTCGGCATTGTTCAGCATACCGGAAAGTATGCCTTTTTGCTGGCCGATAACAAGGCGATGCCTTTTGACATATTCATCCCCATCGATGGCTTGAATGGCGCCAAAGATGGAGAGAAGGCCATCGTGGAGGTCACCGAATGGAAGCCCCCGGCAAAGAACCCTTTTGGAAGGGTTGTCGAGGTTCTTGGGGAGCCGGGCGACAACGAGGTGGAGATGCACGCCATTCTGGCTGAATACAATCTGCCTGCACGTTTCGAGAAAACGGTGGAAGCGGAGGCGGCGCGCGTGGATGAAAAGATATCGGAAAAAGAGGTTGCCAGGAGGCGTGATTTCAGGAAGGTGGCCACATTTACCATTGATCCGGCCGACGCAAAGGATTTCGACGATGCGTTGTCAGTGAAACAGCTGGACGAAGACAAATGGGAGGTTGGTGTGCACATTGCCGATGTGACGCATTATGTGCGGCCGGACACCCTGCTTGAGGAAGAAGCGCAGAACCGCGCAACTTCCATTTATTTGGTCGACAGGACCATTCCCATGCTTCCTGAAAAACTGTCGAACCTGGTATGCTCCCTTCGTCCAAAAGAGGATAAGCTAACCTTTTCGGTTGTGTTCACGATGAACAGCAGGGCCCGCATCCTGAAGACATGGATTGGCAAGACCATTATCAACAGCGACCACCGTTTCAACTATGAGGAGGTACAGGATATCATTGAATCCAATGAGGGGCCTTATCAGCGTGAGATTGGATTGTTGAACTCATTGGCAAAACAGGTGCGGGAGAGGCGCATGCGTGCGGGTGCCATTGATTTTGATCGCCAGGAGGTGAAGTTCAGGCTCGACGATTCTGGCAAGCCCCTTGAGGTTTTTTTCAAGGAGCAACAAGAGGCGCATAAGCTTATTGAAGAGTTCATGCTCTTGGCCAACAAGGCTGTGGCTGAAAAAGCAGGGAAAACCAGGGACCATGATGGTGGCCGGGAGGAGGGGCACAAGGGTGGACAAAATTCCAGGACCTTTGTTTATCGTGTCCATGACATCCCGAATCCTGAAAAGCTGAACACCCTGGCCACGTTTGTTGAAAAACTGGGTTACAAGATCAGGACGGACACGCGCAACAACATTGCAAAGTCATTCAACCGGCTTTTGAAGGATTCGCAGGGCAAGGGGGAAGAAAACCTGATTGAAACGCTCACCATACGCTCGATGGCCAAGGCGGAGTATTCTACAGTAAACATCGGGCACTACGGACTCGCATTTGATCATTACACCCATTTTACCTCACCCATTCGCCGTTATCCCGACATGATGGTCCACCGGCTTTTGTCCGCTTATGAAAAGGGGGAACCGCCGGCAAAACAGGAATTGTATGAGGATCTCTGCCGGCATTCGTCCGAAATGGAAAGGAAGGCACAGGTGGCGGAGCGCGATTCTGTGAAATACAAACAGGTGGAGTTCATGGCCGACAAAGTGGGGGAGGAATTTGACGGACTTATTTCAGGAGTATCCAAATGGGGGATTTATGTAGAGATCAAGGAGAATAAGTGTGAAGGCATGGTGCGCCTCAGCGACATGGCCGATGATTATTATTCCCTCGATGAAGACAATTTCCGCGTCATAGGAAACAACACCAAAAATGAATACAAGCTGGGCAGCCCGGTACGGATACGCATCAAGCATGCGGATTTTTTAAAAAAAGAGCTGGATTTTGTGCTTGCAGACTGACTCAGTGTCCTTTTTTCCGGATAGTGGGACTTGTGCAGCCAGATGACGGAATAACGATGGAACGATGGAGCGATGGAACGAAGCTTTTGGCCGTTGGCTGTTATCTATTGGCTTTAAAACCCTTAAACCTATAAACCATTAAACCTATAAACCATTAAACCATTAAACCTATAAACCATTAAACCATTAAACCTATAAACCATTAAACCCTTAAACCTCTCTGACCTTTNGACAAATGATAAACATAAATAAACAAGCAACGATCAGGTGAAAGACCTTGGGCTGTTTTTCATCCCGTCTGTGTGTCCATTGAAAATTGTCATGTATATTCGTTTGGTTTGGGGCAGGCGCAGTGTCCGGATTTTGTACCAAACTGCATCCGGCTGTAACCAGGCCGGTCACACATCAGGGCCAGCCATGTACATCATATAAGGGTCTGCAGAAAATCCGGAAACCTGCATTAAATCAGGTTCAGCCTGCTGTAAAGTTCTTTCCGGTAGAGTCCGCCGATGGGGAGTACCTTCATTTTTCCCTCGATCACCAGATCAGGGTATTTGATGGAAAAGATTTTGTCCAGGTTGACAATGAAAGACCGGTGAATCCTTACAAAGTCTTTGACAGGGAGTATACGCACCATTTCTTTCATCGTTGTGTGCGTAGTATAGCTGTTATCTGCGGTATTAATCACCACATAATCCTTGAGGGCCTCAACATAGTAGATGTCATCGAAGTTGATTTTGTTGAGCCTGTAATCGGCACGCACAAAGATCGAGTCTTTCGACTGTTTGTTTTCAATCAACGCGTAGTAAAGGTCACGTTCTTTTTTGACCTCCTGGTCCTTGTCATACTTATAAAGGGCCATCTCTATGGTTGTCTGCAATTCCCTGTCTTTGATAGGCTTGATGATATAACCATAGGGTTCCGTAATTTTTGCCTTGTTTAACGTGTTTTCATCGGCATAGGCGGTAAGGAAGATGATCGGTATAGAGAACCGTTCTTTGATCTCCTTGGCCACATCAATACCCGTCATGGATCCTCTCAACATAATATCCATCATGATCAGGTCCGGACGGTTTTCTTCCACTTCCCGGATGGCCTTTTCCCCGCTGTTTACAATGGCGGTTATCTTATATCCGAGATTTTCCAAATCACCCTGAATATCCTTTGCTACAAGGACCTCGTCTTCAACAATCAGAATTTTTACTTTTGCCATATCTGTCTATTTTTATGTTTTTTACCTGTCAATCGTTTTTATGAAAAAGCAATCTGGTGCCTGCCTCCTGGCATTATCAAACGGATAAGCTTTGTCCTGTGCTCCCGGCATGTTTCATTTGCTGATTGACTTTAAATATAGAAGACCAACAGATAAAAATTGATGAAACGTTTTGTTTTTTATAGTTTTTCCAACAAACTTACAAAATTATTCAATGATAATAACCTGAAATAAAATCATTTGAGATTTTTTAACATGAACACGTAAAGTTATGCAATTAATTTTATATCCGCACCATTCTTTAAAACAGCTTGTGCTGTTGTTATAATATTTATTAAAAATAAATCATTCATCATCACCATGTTGTTGATCATGTTGATGTTTTGTTTTGAAAACAATTGACAAATTGACTTATCAAATATTATAAACACACCATTCACATGAATTGTTGCAACAATGCATTATAATTCACACTATTTACGCAGTAATTAACAAGTTGTTAAGAAGTCAGGGTGTTAAAAAAAACAGGGTTATCAACAAGCAAAAAAGTCGCTTGTTTTGTTCATTTATTGTTGATAAGTTTTGATAAGATCAGGGCAAAAAAGCTTTGCAAAATAAAAAATTTTTCTACCGGCAAAAAAAATGAAAATGACAACTTTTTTTTTAAAAAGATATGAACAGTTTGATGGCAGGAAAGCGCGTAAAATTGTTAAATAATCATAAAATCTTCTCAATCACGGGATAACAAATTAACGAACCGGGTGTGTATTTTGCCCCAGGTTGGTTAAACAATTAGGAATTAAATTTATATAGTACCTTTGATATTTGTGGATGAGATGAATTCAAAAATAGTTTTCAACAATGGATCAAAAGCAGGAAAAAATAGCGATTGGCGCCGATCATGCTGGATATGCGCTGAAAGAAAAAATAAAGCGCCATTTCTCTGAAAGGGGTTATGTGTTCAGGGATTTTGGAACCCATACTGACAAAAGCACAGATTATCCTGACCACATACATCCGCTTGCGCGTGCGGTGGATGAAGGGGAGCATGCTGTTGGGGTAATCTTATGTGGCAGTGGCAACGGGGCAAGCATAACGGCCAACAAGCACCGGGGGGTCCGCGCTGCACTGTGCTGGGAACCAGAGATTGCCCGTCTGGCGCGTGCTCATAACGACGCCAACATCATTGCCCTGCCCGCCAGGTTTATTGAAGATGGGCCGGCCCTGGAAGCGGTGGAGCTGTTTTTAAGAACGCCCTTCGAAGGCGGGAGGCACCAGGAGAGGGTAAGGAAGATCAGTTTGACGGGAGGCTGACTCACTGGGTCTTCCGGTAATCGGGTTAGTTAAAGAAACAGAATATATGGCTGGCAAACACGTACAGACAGCGCATGAAAAATTTTTAGAGGCCAGTGGGCGCAAGGCTTTTGACAGGGCGCACCGAAAGATCATTTCTTACAATATCGGGTGTTATGATGAGGCGGTCAGGGGGGGCAAGGCCCAGTTTGTCAATCTTGAGGCGGCCCGGCGTCGGGCTGCAGAAAAGAAACACCATGTGCTGGAGCATCTCGAGGACCACCTGAAGGCCTTTGAGCGGGAGTTCACCAGTCGCGGTGGCCGCGTGATCTGGGCGCAGGATGCTGAAGAGGCAAGAAAGGCCATTCTGGAGATCTTTGAAAAACACTATGTGAGGCAGGTGGTAAAGTCAAAGTCAATGGTTACCGAGGAGATTGGCCTGACCCGGTTTCTCGAGAAGAACGGCATTGATTGCCTGGAGACAGATTTGGGAGAGTATATCATACAGATCACGGACGACAGGCCCTATCATATTGTCACCCCGGCCATGCACTTGTCTGCGGAGGACGTGGCGGGCGTTTTTCATGAGCGCTTTGGTTTGCCGGCGGGGTCAACGCCGCAGGAGATCACCGCGTTTGTGCGCAACATCCTGCGAGAGAAATTCATCAAGGCACATGCCGCCATTACCGGCGCCAACTTCCTGGTGTCAGGTACGGGTTCCGTTGCCATTACCGAAAACGAAGGCAACGCCCTGATGGCTGTTTCCTTCCCCAAGATNCACATTGCCGTGGCNGGCATTGAGAGGGTTGTTTCCTCATTGGAAGACCTGGACCTGTTTTGGCCGCTGCTGGCCAGCCATGGCACCGGGCAGGATATCACCGCTTACAACACCGTCATTAACGGGCCCCGGCGACAAGGGGAGGCCGGCGGCCCGGAACAGATGTTTGTGATCCTGCTTGACAACGGACGAAGCCGCCTGTTGTCTGCCATCCCCCAGCGGCGAAGCCTGTCGTGTATCCGTTGCGGCGCCTGCCTGAACGCCTGTCCCATATACCGCAACATCGGGGGCCATGCTTATGGAACAGTATATACCGGCCCCATCGGCGCGATCATCAGCCCCCACCTGTCTGGCAATATCCGGGAGAACATCCACCTGAGCCATGCCTCGAGCCTGTGTGGAAAATGCACCGAGGTTTGTCCGGCGGGCATAGACCTGCACCACCAGCTGTTACAGAACCGCCACCTGTCTGTCCGATTGGGCTACCCCCCCCGAAGCGAGCGCCTGGGCATGAAGATGGTCAAGAAGGCCATGAGCAACCCGGGGTGGCTGGACAAGCCGCCCCCCGCCATCAAAAACTTCTTTGCCAGGGTCCTGTTCGGAAAAGCATGGGGCCCCGGACGGGTGCTTCCGAAGGTGGTGAACAGCTTTAGGAGAAGATATACAAAGGGAGAACGTTAGGCCCGTATCAACATTCTGCGACTTCACCGACGCCGGCTAATAACTGTCACCAGTCACCATCCTGAAAGATTTCAGAACGCGGTATTCCGGCCCCTCCGGGCGCAAGGTGCTTTGAAAAAGGAAGAACTCCCCAACAGGCACATTGCCGAAAACGGTGTCGCGGTATTCTTCAATCAGTCCCCTGAGGGTTTCCGTTTCGGTGAGGTGTTTGATGCGGCCGACGGTCAGGTGGGGCACGAACAGCTTTTTGTCGGGAAGGTGGCCGAGCGGCTCGAGAGCCCTGTTCACTTTGTGGTACACGTTTTTGAGTCCAGCACCCTGGTTGATTCCCAGCCATATAACCCTTGGCATGCGCGGGTTTCCAAAGGTGCCGCAACCCTTGAGTTGAAAGTGAAAGGGTGTGGCGGCCGCCGCAGCTTGTTCAAGGGCCTCGACGATGGCGGGCTCCTTGTGTCCGGGGGTGTCACCGAAAAACTTAAGCGTGATGTGCAGGTTTTCCGGATGCACCCACTTGATACGTTCGCCGGCCATCGTCTCCCGAAAATCAGCGAGCACTTCACGTACAGCCTCGGTGGGCCGGACTTTCAGTGCACAGAAAAGCCTTTTCATGAGCAAATAATTTTGGCCAAATTAAGAAAAGATATTAATTTTGCAAACCAAATCGCGGGGAATTAGCTCAGTTGGCTAGAGCGTTTGGCTGGCAGCCAAAAGGTCACCGGTTCGAGCCCGGTATTCTCCACCAGGATTAGAATAAGAGCAACGCGCAAGAAGTAGTATGTAGCTGGTTTACAGCACGAATACATACTACTTGTTTTATATCAACGAACATCCATTCGACAGGACATGTTGCCGGCTGCAATAGAAGAGAAGACAAAGGAGCTGCTTGTTTCCCGGGCAGGTGAGCCAGTAGAGATNCGTCGCACAGGCGCGGTAGGAGGGGGGTGCATCAATGACGCCTGGGTTGTGGACACCAGTGCCGGGCGGGTTTTCGTTAAGCACAATGATGCAGGCCTTTACCCCGGGATGTTTGAAGCGGAGGCCAGGGGCCTTCAGCTGCTTGCCGATGCCGGGACGCTGAAGGTGCCGGAGGTTGTGGGCTGGGGTGATGCCGGCAGCCACAGTATGCTGGTGCTTGAATATATTGAGGGGGGTGTCCGGCGGGCCGACTTCTGGGAAGCTTTTGGCGCAGGGCTCGCGCAGATGCACCGGCAGAAGCCACAAACCGCCCGGTTTGGGCTCGACCACGACAACTACATCGGCAGCTTGCCTCAGCGAAACAAAAGGCATTCCGGGTGGGTCGATTTTTTCGTTGCCGAGCGGCTGGAGGTTCAGCTAAAGATGGCCCGGGATGCCGGAAAGGTAGGTAAAGAGATGGTGAGGATGTTCGGGGCGCTGTATCCGCATTTGCCTGACTTCTTTCCTGAAGAGCCGCCGGCGCTGCTGCACGGCGATTTGTGGAGCGGCAACTATATGACAGGACCGGAGGGGCAAGCGGCAATCATTGACCCGGCCGTATATTACGGACACCGATACATGGACCTCGGGATGAGCAAGCTTTTTGGCGGGTTCAGCACGGAGTTCTACCAGGCTTACGCCGAAGCCTATCCCATGGATGCCGCCTGGCAACAATGCATGGATATCGCCAACCTATACCCGCTCATGGTACATGTAAACCTCTTTGGCGGCGGCTATCCTGCCAGCGTGAAATCCGTCTTGCGGCGCTTCGCCTGAGGCCAGGATGATGTAACCTTTTGGGGCGCTGTACGTAAGAGAGAACAAGGGTTGGTGTGCTGATGGTCGCGGTGGCGGGAAGACATCACGGAGCGGCGCAGCGGAAACGAAAGCCCGCAACAATAAAGAGGCTATGAGACAAAAAGAGATATATTATTCGCACGACACAGATTTGAAGACCCCCAAAAAGGCCTTTGACCGGGCTTTTTTTGAAAAGCTGCCCAAGACCGACCTGCATTTGCACCTGGACGGATCGCTCCGGCCGGAAACCATCCTTGACCTGGCGATAAAGGACGAAGCAGACATTGGGGCCGACACGCTGAAAAAGCTGGAAAAGAAACTGCAGCCCGGAAAGACGCATGGATCGCTCAACGAATACCTGAAGGCTTTTGACCTGACCTTAAAGGTGTTACAAACTGAGGAATCGTTATACCGCGCCGCTTATGAGCTGGTTGAAGACAATGCCAGGGAGAATGTGCAATATTTTGAGGTGCGCTATTCGCCCATATTGCACACACAGAGGGACTTGACCGTGACCACCATCCTGGAATCGGTCGTCGAAGGGTTGAAAGATGCCGAGCGCGACTTTGGCATCAAGAGCGGTGTGATCGTTTGCGGCATCCGCAACATCTCGCCGGAGGTGAGCATGCAGATGGCTGAGCTTGCCGTCGCCTTCAAAAACAGGGGTGTGGTAGGATATGACCTGGCCGGTGCCGAATACAACTACCCGGCCCGTGACCATTTGGAGTCTTTCAACCTCATCCTTTCAAACAACATTAATGTGACCATCCATGCCGGAGAGGCCTATGGCCCCGACAGCATCCACCAGGCCCTGCATTATTGCGGCGCCCACCGCATCGGGCATGGAACACGGCTGAAAGAGGACGGCGACCTGCTCAACTACGTGAACGACCACCGCATCCCCCTGGAGATATGCCTGTCGAGCAACGTCCAGACACAAGCCGCTAAAACCCTTGAAACACATCCCTTTAAATTTTATTTGGACCTCGGACTAAGGGTTACCCTCAACACCGACAACCGCCTGGTAACCCACACCACCATGACAGACGAATATTTCCTGGCCTATAAAACCTTTAAGCTTACCCCGCAAAACATTCTGGACCTGGTGATCAACGGGATCAAATCCGCCTTCATCCCCTTTGAATACAAGAAGTGGTTCCTGCGCGACGCTAAACAAAAGACGATCGAGCTGATCAACGGGTACGATGAGGCGAAGGATTGAATGTTCAAACACCTTTATACAAAAGCAAACAATATCAGGAAAACTCATCCGGCGCTGGTGAATGTACTCCTGTTTGCAGCCATCACCTTTGGCTTTCATCTCATCTGGAAGGTGTTCCAGCAAACCATAGAGAGTGCAGGGTGGTATATTTTGCTGGGTGAATGGTTTGCCACACGCGCATATACCATTGCTGTCTGGATCAACCTGAACATCCTTGGCCTTGATATGACCACGGGCGAACCCAACCTGATGCGTTTTGCCGGCAGCGGCTCTGTTTTGATCGATCAAACCTGTTCGGGGCTGAAGCAGTTCTACCAGGTTATCGTGTTGTTTGTGCTGTTTCCCGGGCCATGGCGTCACAAGCTTTGGTTTATCCCGGCAGGGCTGCTGATCATGCACTGGACCAACATCTTCCGTGTGGTCGGGCTTTCGTTGACCATGGCCCGTGTTCCGCAGCACTGGGACTTTGTCCACGACTGGATGCTGAGGCCTTTTTTCTACGTGATCCTCTTTTCCCTGTGGGTTGTATGGGTGGAGCTGCTTTCGGACCGAAGCCCCGGAAAGGCCCAATAACCGGTGATGCGGTACTCCCGCGAACAGGTGCGTGCCGTTGTTTGTCTTCCCAGGGTGATCGGGCAGCGCATTATCACAATATCCTTACCTTTGCATACAACAGATCTTTGCCAGCAATGAGTGAACAGATCAAACATGAGTGCGGCGTGGTGTTGATGCGCCTGCTGAAGCCCCTGGAGTACTACGTTTCGCACCATGGCACCGTGTTTTATGGGCTTGACAAGCTTTACCTTTTGATGGAAAAGCAGCACAACCGCGGACAGGATGGTGCGGGCCTGGGTTGTATCAAGTTCGACGTGCCGCCGGGCACCCGCTATATGAACCGCATCCGCAGCAACAAAGCAAACCCCATCCAGGATATTTTTGAGCGGATCCACAGGAAAATGGATGAGGCCACCCGTTCACAGCCGGGGCGCCTGCAGGATGTGCAATGGCTCAAGCAAACACAGGACTTTGCCGGCGAACTGTTTTTGGGGCATCTCCGCTATGGCACCTACGGTCGCAACGAAGAGGCATACTGCCACCCCTTCCAGCGAGAAAACAACTGGATGTCGAAGAACCTGATGATTGCCGGAAACTTTAATCTCACCAATGTTGACGAGCTGTTCAGCAGCCTGTTGCACATCGGGCAGCATCCGAGCGAGACAAGCGACACGGTCACCATCCTGGAGAAGATGGGCCACTTTCTTGATGGAGAGAACGAAAGCCTTTACCGCCGTTTCAAGAATGAGGGGTTCAGCAAGAAGGAGATCTCCCCGCTGATAGCCCGCGACCTTGACCTTGCCAACGTGTTGTTGAACGCCAGCAAGTATTGGGATGGCGGCTATGTGGTGGCGGGCATGGTCGGGCATGGCGACGCTTTTGTCATGCGTGACCCTTCAGGGATCCGCCCGGCCTTTTACTATCAGGATGATGAGGTGCTGGTTGCCGCAAGCGAGCGGCCGGCGATACAGACCGCTTTCAACATCCCTGTGGAAAGCATCCGGGAGCTGACGCCCGGTCATGCGCTGATCGTGAAGCGCGACGGAAGGGTGTTTGAAACAAGATGCCAGGAGCCCCACAAGAAAACGGCATGCTCTTTCGAACGCATCTATTTTTCGAGGGGCACCGACGCCGACATTTACCGGGAGAGAAAACGGCTGGGCAAACAACTGGTCCCCGCCATTCTTAAAACCATTCACTACGACCTTGACAACACCCTCTTTTCTTATGTCCCAAACACCGCCATTGCCGCCTTCAAGGGCATGGTAGAGGGGTTAAACGATTTTTGTGATGAGGTAAAGAAAGACCGCATCCTCCAGATGGAGGGCAAATACGACCCGGAGGCGCTGCAAAAGGTCCTGTCGCTGAGGCCCCGCATAGACCAGGTGGCGGTCAAGGATGCGAAGTTACGGACCTTCATCACCGAAGACAGGAAACGCGAACAGCTCGTGACACACGTTTATGACGTCACATACGGCGTGGTAAACCGCGGCACAGACTCGCTTGTGGTGATCGACGACAGCATTGTGCGCGGCACCACGCTGAAGCAGAGCATCGTCCGGATACTTGACCGGCTTGGACCCCGTGTGATCGTCATTGTGTCGTCGGCCCCACAGATACGCTATCCCGACTGTTATGGCATTGACATGACCAGGCTGGGTGACTTCATCGCGTTCAGGGCAGCCATAGAGCTGCTGAAAGACACCGGCCGCGAAAACATCATCAACGAAGTTTATAAAGACTGCAAAACACAGCTGCTAAAACCCGCCGGGGAAGCAGACAATGCAGTAAAAGCCATTTACAGGCCATTTCGGCCAGAGCAGATCTCCGCGAAGATCGCTGAGATGTTGCACCCGCCTGAAGTGCAGGCCCGGCTGGAGATCGTCTACCAGTCGATAGAAGACCTCCATAAAGCGTGCCCGGGACACTTGGGTGACTGGTATTTTACCGGCAACTATCCCACCCCGGGCGGAAACAACGTGGCCAACCGGTCGTTTGTCAATTATATCGAAGGAAGACAGGAAAGAGCGTATAGGT
>SL_3KL_010_SEDDRAFT_10000941_pt1 | contig 25683 bp, 25 predicted proteins | sample SodLakKL_010_SED_2_FD_10381 | JGI IMG/M metagenome (IMG submission 10381) | reverse complement strand
TCCACCGTCATCCGCGGGAGGTCCCCGCCTCTGCCTCAGGGCTCCGCCGCACAGGCGCCTCTGCGGCCTCCGGCGCTTCCGCCGGGGCCGGTCCCTCTCCCGGGTCCTCTCCCGTCGGTTCTCCCGTCGGTTTCTCCGTTCCGTCCTGAGCCCCATCATCCGAGGCGGGTCCGTCGTCGTCACCGGAAGGGCCCGCACCACCGTCGCCACCGGTTTCGTCCGAGGCACCCGACGCGGGCGAAGAAAGCTCTGCCTCGACTTCGGCTGACTCCTGGGGCGGAAGGCGCTTGCCCTCCGCCAGGAGCTCCACGTCGGCCCGGTCCAGCGTCTCCCGCTCCAAGAGCGCTTCGGCAATCCCCTCCAGGAGGGACTGCTCCTTCTCCAGCACGTCCCGAGCTCTCTGGTGGGCGTCGTCCAGGATCCGCTTGACCTCCTGGTCCACCAGTTGGGCCGTGTGTTCGGAAACGTCCCTTCGCTGGTGAATCTCCCGGCCCAGGAAGACCTCTTGGTCCGAGTCACCCACCGCCATGAGACCCACGACCTCGGACATCCCGAAGCGGGTCACCATTCGCCGGGCCATCTGGGTGGCCCGCTCAATATCGTTGCCGGCTCCGGTGGTCACCTTCTCAGGGCCGAATACCATCTCCTCGGCCACCCGACCTCCGAAGAGCATGCAAAGCTGGCCTTCCAGCCAGTCCTTCGTATAGGAATGGCGGTCCTCCTGGGGAAGGGACGCCGTGATCCCCAAAGCCCGTCCTCGAGGGACGATGGTCACCTTGTGGATGGGATCGAGCCCCGGAACCCGGAGGCCGATGACGGCATGCCCCGCCTCATGGTAGGCGGTGAGCCTCCGCTCATTCTCGGTAAGGACCATGCTCCGCCGCTCCGTCCCCAGCATGATCTTGTCCTTGGCCTGCTCGAAATCCTGCATGGAGACCTTCTCGGCCTCCCTGCGGGCGGCCAGGAGGGCGGCCTCGTTACAGATGTTGGCCAGATCAGCTCCGGAGAGCCCCGGCGTCCCCTTGGCGATGGTCTGGAGGTCCACGTCGGATTCCAGTGGGAGCTTTCGGGCGTGAACCGCCAGGATCATCTCCCGGCCCTTCACATCGGGGGAATCCACCACCACCTGGCGGTCGAAACGTCCGGGACGGAGGAGGGCCGGGTCCAGGACATCGGGACGATTGGTGGCCGCAAGGAGGATCACCCCTTCGTTGGCCTCGAAACCGTCCATCTCCACCAGGAGTTGGTTCAGGGTCTGCTCCCGCTCGTCGTGTCCGCCTCCCAACCCGGCACCCCGGTGCCGCCCCACCGCGTCGATCTCATCAATGAAGATGATACAGGGAGCATGGGCCTTCCCCTGCTCGAAGAGGTCCCGAACCCGGGACGCCCCGACCCCGACGAACATCTCCACGAAGTCGGAGCCGGACATCTGGAAGAAGGGCCGCCCCGCCTCGCCGGCGACCGCCTTCGCCAGGAGGGTCTTCCCCGTGCCCGGAGGCCCCACCAGGAGGACTCCCTTGGGAAGCCGGCCTCCCAGGCGCCCGAAGCGTTTCGGGTCCTTCAGGAATTCAATGATCTCCTCCAACTCGTGCTTCGCCTCGTCGGCGCCGGCCACGTCGGCGAAGGTGACCTTCGGTGTATCTGGGGAGATGAGTTTGGCCTTGGACTTTCCGAACTGGAAGGCCTTGTTTCCCCCGCCCTGCATGGTGCGAAGGAGCCAGAACCAGAAGAGGATGAGGATGATCCATGGGAGGGCCCCCACCAGGAAAGTCCACCATGGGGTCTCCTCGGGCTCGGCCCGCACCTGGACGCCCTGGTCATGAAGATCCTGGAGAAGAGAGGCGGCCGTCACGCCGGGAAGGTTCGCCACCTCGCCGGGGAGGCTGGTGGTGAACTCGGTGTATTCCTCCCCATCCCGGGTCACCGGGGACCGAAGTTCCCCTTCCAGCTTGAGGCTGGCAATGACCTTCACGGAGTGGATGTTTCCGTCCTCCACCTGGGCACGGAACTCGGTATACGAGAACTCGTAGCGCGGCTCCTCCTGTCCCCGTAGCAGGGAAATCATGAGGAGGGGGAGGAGAATCAGAAGGATCCAGAAAGACGCCGTCCGGGAAAGACGGGACCATCCGGACCCCTTGGGATCCTGGCGCTTGGGCTCGCGATCGGCCATAGGAAAACGGGTTCTGTGCGCGGGCGATTCCGCCCGGAGGGCCCGAGAACGGGCTTATAGACTCCCGATGAACGGGAGGTGCCGAAAATCTTCGGCGTGGTCCAGACCATACCCCACAACGAACTCGTCGGGGCAATCGAAGCCCACCCAGCGGGCTTCCTTTTCCATGGTGACCCGCCGCTTGTGGAGGAGGGCACAGATCTCCAGGCTGCGGGGACGCTTCTCGTTCAGGATGGGGACCAGGTGTTCCAGGGTCGTCCCACTGTCCACGATGTCCTCCAGAAGGAGCAGGTTCCGCCCCTCGAAGGAGGTGTCGGCGCCGTAGAGGAGCTTCACCTTCCCCGACGAGACCGTTCCGGAGCCATAGCTCGATGCAACCAGGAAATCCACCTGTAGCGGAAGTTGGAGCGTCCGCACCAGATCCGCCATGAATATAAAGGAGCCCTTGAGGAGCCCCAACACCAGGAGAGATTCCCCTTCCTGATAATGGGTACTGATGGCCGCTCCGATCTCCCCGACACGCCGGCGGATGTTCTCTTCGGAGAACACCACCCTGCGAAGGTTGGACACCCCCACGCTCTTCGCCACTCCCTCAGGTGTCGTCGCCGGCATCCCGTACTCCAATCGTCCAGGTACTCGTTCCGGCGTCGGGCTCCAGAGCCGGGGATCGCCATCGGCCGGGAATCCAGAGCACCGTTCCCTCCCGATCCACCAGGAGGGGGACTTCCTCTCGTTCACCTCGGGGGATCCGAAGTTCCCCAATAAGCCGCTTGAGCCTCCGTGTTCCGCCGGGCACACGGATCCGATCTCCGGGCCTTCGCCCCCGAAGCTCCAGGGGACTCTCTCCCAGGGGAAGGGTGAGGATGGCGTCCACGCCCGGGCCATTCCGGGTCTCTCTTCGCTCCGGCGGCGGGCCACCAGTCCTCCAGGAGACCTGGTAGACCCTGCCTCCCAGACGGAGGCTTCCCTCGTCAGGGGCACTCTCCGGGGAGAAATGGAGGGCCTGGTGGTCCCCTTCTCCACCAGGGTGCCGCGCCCAAGGCTCATGGGATCCGGAGAGCCCGGGCCCAGGCCCCCATCCCTTCGCCCCTCGTCGCGCCAGGACCAACCACTGGAAGTCCCTGAAGAGGACGATGCCTCCGGAGAGGTCCACGGACTTCCCACTGGTGCCCCGACCCATGAAGGCCAGCGCCGAAGCGGTGGCCCTTTGGGAGAGTCGGGTGCCCAGGGAATCCACCAGTCGCCGGAGGATCTCGGCCTGCACTTCCGGCGGCCGATCCAGGAATCGATCCCGGTGGAGGCGGAGGGTGGCATCCTGCCGGTCCTCCACCACTGCGTCGAGATGGGGCTGAAGGAGGTGGGCCATGGCCCGACTTCGCTCTGCGGCCAGCTTGGCCCCACGGCGGAGGGAGCGCCATGCTCCGGGATGGATGGTCTCCAGGAGGGGGAGGAGCTGGTGCCGGATCCGGTTCCGGGCAAAGGCCGGGGAGCGGTTCGATGGATCCTCCCGGGGGTGCAGCCAGAACGCCTCGGCATACCGCTCCAGCTCCGGGCGCCGGAAGGGCAGGAGGGGTCGTCCCACTCCGGGCTCCCGCCATTCCGGAATCCCCTGGAGGCCGTCCGGTCCCGTCCCCCGGAGGAACCGGAAGAGGATGGTCTCCACCTCATCGTCTGCGTGGTGGGCAGTGAGCACCACCCCACCCCCCACCGCCTTCCGGACGCTCTCCAGGAATCGATAACGGAGCTGTCGGGCGTCGGCCTCCCGGGAAGGCGGCGTCTCTGCCGCCCCCCGGTGGAGGGGAACTCCCCAAGCCCGGCACAGGCCCTCGGTCCATGCGGCGTCGTCGGCACTTCCCTCCCGCATTCCGTGGTCGAAGTGGGCGGCCCGCAGTTCTCTCGGGCCCAACCCCGATGTGAACCGGAGCAGGTGGAGGAGGACCAGGGAATCCATTCCTCCGGAGAACGCCACCACCACGGGAGCATCCTCCGTCCACCATTCCCGACTCTCCAGGTGACGTCGGAACCGTTGGGCTAGGACTTCCCGGGTCCGGCGCTCCCTTGTCACTCGCTTCCCGGCTTCAAAGACCGCAATCCTGGCGGAAGGGGACGCCCGGATTCCCGGTGCAGCACACGGGCCAGTAGATCGGGACGATCGGTCTGGATGGCGTCGGCCCCCCAGTCCAGGAGGGTCTTCATCCCCTGGGGATCATCCACGGTCCAGACGTGGACCGGCAGGTTCCGTCGGTGCGCCTCGCGGATGAAGCGGGGGGTGGTCACCTGCCGCCCCTCCCAGACCCAGGGAACCTGCAGGGCGTCGGTGCGGGGACAGTAGGGTCCTCCTCCCGGAAGGCGGTGGAGGAGGTAGAAGAGCTGGATCTGCCTTCGGGAGGCGGAAACCGGCCCCGGATACCCCAGGCGGTCCCCTCGCCCCCTCTCATGCTCCGAGGCGAAGAGGACGCGGTGCTCGGCCCCGTGGGCCAGGATGAGCTCAAGGAGTGGGCGGGCCGCCGCAGGAGCTTTGGCGTCCACGTTCATCCGGGTATGGGGGAGGGCTTCCAGGACCTCGGCGAAGCGTGGGAGCCGGACACCCTTTCCCCGAAACGAGGGGTGACCCTCCAGGTCCAGGAACCGGTAGCCGGCGTCCATCCGGGAGAGTTCGGCCCAGGTCATCTCCGCCACCGCTCCCGAACCGTCGGTGGTGCGGTCCACGGTGGGGTCGTGGATGACCACCAGCTCCCCATCCCTGGAGAGGTGCACGTCCATCTCCAGCACGTCGGCCCCCCAGTCCTCCACCGCCGAACGAAACGCGGCCATGGTGTTCTCCGGAGCCAGTGCCGCCCCGCCACGGTGGGCGAATAGGAGGGGGGCGCCGGCCAGGTACGGGTGCCCCGGACGCGTATGGAGGGGGCGGGGGGTCAGCGGTCCTCCAGCGGCCCCGCGTCTTCGGGCTCGATGCCATGGTAGGTCATCAGGACCCGGTCCAGGAGTCCATCGGTCATCCGGAGCTCCAGGGCGGCCCGGTCTCCCTCCTCTCCGACACCGCCGGCGGCGGTCTCACGGAGGGAGAGAACCCGTCCGGAAAGGAACTCCAGGAAATCCTCCACCACCTCGGGGCGGGGCGATGGTCCCACCGGAGAATCGGGAAGCACCTCATCAAGGAGGAGTCCCCGGACGAATGCCAGGACCCCTGGAAAGGTGAGTTCGGGGATTCCCCCTCCCTCCATCCGCTCCTCCTCGGTGACGTTCTCCCATTCCAGATCGTTCCAGTAGAGGTCCTGGGCTTCCTCCAGGAGGTACGCCCGCCGATGTGGTTGCAGGGGATCGTTGGTGTCCGAAGTCGGGGTCCGCAGCGTCCGCCCAACGACGTCTCGGAGGCGGTCCCGACGTTGGGCGATGAGTTGCTTCGGAGAAGGGGCGATATTCATTGTCCCACGGGAAGTGCGGAGAGGGATGGAGTCGGAAGTGGGGGAAAGATACGGCGGAGGCCGTCACCGGGCACCCCCCGGTCGTGAAAACGGCCCCCCCCGAAGGAGGGGCCGCCGCTCTCGGTGCACTGCGTTTCGGGACCTTCCGTGCAGTGCCGGAGGAGGGACTCGAACCCCCGACACGCGGATTATGATTCCGCTGCTCTAACCAGCTGAGCTACTCCGGCCAAGACGAAAACGCTACCCGCGGACCCGCCCGGTGTCAACCCCATTCAGAGCGGCGGAACAGGCGCTCCGACCGGCCTCGGGAGCCCATCCGAAGCGCTGGCCACCGAAGGCGCTCTCAGAGAGGGTATAGGCTGTCTCAACGTCAACGAGGAAGGGGCTCTTCCTCCGGCTCAGCAAAGCGGTAGAGGACCTCGCCGTCCCGTATCATCCCGAATCGCTCCCGGGCCAGAGCCTCCAGCGTCCGGGGATCTTGTTCCAGCGCCTCCACCCGTTTTCTCAGAGAATCCGTCTGGGTCCGGAGCGCCTCCAACTCAGCGTCGGCGACCTGGGCCCGCTGGTGGATTTCGCGCACATCCAGGAGGGTATACTCCCCGCCGAACAGTGCATAGTACGCCGCCAGCCCGACGAGGGCGGGAAAGACGAGCTTTCGAAGCATGCGGAACCTCGTCCGATGGGTCGGCCCGTGAAAGGCGCGCCTCGGGATCAGAAGGGTCGGCCATCGTAGCGGGCCCGGCTCCCCAGCGCCTCCTCGATGCGTAGGAGCTGATTGTACTTGGCCACCCGGTCCGTCCGGGAGGCGCTCCCGGTCTTAATCTGTCCGGCGCCGGTGGCCACCGCCAGATCCGCGATGAAGACGTCCTCCGTCTCTCCGGAGCGGTGGGAGATGACGGCGCGGTATCCGGCCTCGTGGGCGGTTCGGATGGCCTCGAGGGTCTCAGTAAGGGTTCCGATCTGGTTCACCTTGATGAGGATGGCGTTGGCCGCCCCCTCTCGGATCCCTCGCCGCAAGAACTCGGTGTTGGTGACGAAGAGGTCGTCCCCGACCAACTGCACCCGATCGCCCGCGGCCTGGGTGAGCTCCTTCCATCCGTTCCAGTCCTCCTCGTCCATGGCGTCCTCCAGGGAGACGATGGGGTAGCGATCTACCCAGTCCTCCCAGAACTCCACCATCTCCGAGGCATCCCTCCGCTCCCCCGAGGACCAACGGAAGGTGTAGCCGTTCTCGTCGTGGAACTCCGACGCTGCGGGATCCAGGGCCAGCGCCATGTCCTCTCCCGGGCGAAAGCCCGCCCGTTCGATGGCACGGAGGACCACCTCCAGTGCCTCCTGGTTGCTCCCCAGGTCCGGTGCAAACCCGCCCTCGTCCCCTACCGCCGTGCTTCGGCCCTGCTCCGAGAGGACCGCCTTCAGGTGATGGAAGACCTCCACGCCCATGCGAAGGCCCTCGGAGAAGGTGTCGGCCCCCACCGGTACGATCATGAACTCCTGGAAGTCCACGTTGTTGGGTGCGTGGGAGCCCCCGTTCAGGATGTTCATCATGGGTGTCGGGAGGAGCGTCGCTTCCTCTCCGCCCAGCGACTGGAACAGGGGCACCCCCCGAGATTCCGCCACCGCCCGCGCGGACGCCAGGGAGGCGCCGAGGATGGCGTTGGCCCCCAGGCGGGCCTTGTTGGGCGTCCCGTCGGCATCGATGAGGGCCCGATCCAGCGCCTCCTGGTCCTGGGCGTCTCGTCCCAAAAGGGTCTGGCGGATCTCACCACCCAGGTGCTCTACCGCCTTTCGCACCCCCCGCCCCAGGTACCGGGCCGTATCCCCATCTCGGAGCTCAATGGCCTCGTTGGCTCCAGTGGAGGCGCCGGATGGGACCGCCGCACGCCCCACACTTCCATCCTCCAACTCCACCTCTGCCTCCACGGTGGGATTCCCCCTGGAGTCCAGGATTTCCCGTCCCCTCACGTCGGTGATCTCCATCCCGTCCATGCCTCCTTTCCCGGTTCAGTCCTCAGGTCGATGCTCCAGGAACTCCCCTCCTCCGGGGTCCCCTGTTCCTGCTGGATCCTCCTTCCCTTCCTCCTCCTCCGGGGGGCGTGTCGCCTCCGCCGGTTCCTCCATGAGGGCCGCAACCCGGGCCCTTCCCTCCCGCAACAGTCCATCTCGTTCCGACATGCTCAAGCCGGACACCGGGATGGGCTCGCCGACCCGGATGCGGATCGTGCCGGAACGGATCTGGAACGAGCCCTTCGGCATGACGGCGTGGCTCCCTGAGATCCCCAGTGGAACCACCGGGACGCCGGTCTGGATGGCCAGTACAAAGGCCCCCTTCTTGAATTCCTGCAGGCGTCCGTCCGGGGATCGTGTCCCCTCGGGAAAGAAGATGACCGCCAGGCGCCGATCCCGGATCTCCGTTCCCGCCTCCTCGATGGAAGCCACCGCCTGACTCCGGTCAGATCGGTTCACCGCGATGTGGCCGCAACTCCGCCATGCCTTCCCGAATATGGGGATCCTGGCCAGTTCCTGCTTGGCCACGAAGCGATACCGAGCTGGAAGATAGGCGGCCAGGGCGAAGACGTCGAACCAGCTCTGGTGATTGGCCACCACGACGGTGGGGCGGCTCCAGTCCACGGACTCCATTCCATCCATCTCGACCCGGACCCCGGCCAGGAAGAGCAGGACCCGGGACCAGAACCGGGGGAAGACCTCGCAACAGGTTCGGGTCCCGGGAAGTCGGAGAAGGGCGGAGAGGACGATCCACCCCCCCAGGACCGCGGTGAGGGGTATTCCCACGATGACGACGATGGCGCTCCGGATCATCCCTCTCCCCCTGACTCCCAGGGCATCCCCCGAAAGTGGTCCCACCCGCCCCGCTCCACCCGCATGGGCTCTTCGTTGTCCCCGTGGAGGATCCACACACCCTCGCCTGCCATCACCTCCCCCACGCGGGTCAGGGAAAGATCGAAGGATCGGCGGAATTCCTCCACCCATGGCTCCATCTCCCCCTGCGGCGCGGCCAGGAGAAGCTCATAGTCCTCGCCGCCATGGAGTGCGCATTCCAGGGCCCCACTCCCGTCTCCGTCTGCCTTCCCCTCCCGGAACCGGGGGTGTACCGGGAGCGTCCCCCCCCGAAGAAGGACCCCGACCCCGGATGCGGCCGCAAGATGGGCGGCATCCCCAGCCAGCCCGTCGGAGAGGTCCAGCCCGGCGGTGAGGGCGCAGCGCTCCCGGAGCCATCGCGCTTCCGGAATGCGGGCCCGGGGCCGGGCGAACCGCTCCCGGAACTCCGGGTGAGGCACACCATCGGAGGTCCACGCGGCCACCGCCGCTGCCGCCCCCCCCAGGGTCCCTGTGACCCAGAGCGCATCACCGGGCCGGGCGCCGGCCCGGAGCAGGGGCGATTCGACCCGTCCCACCACCACCGCATCCAGGATCACGGGCCCCGGCGAACGGGTGAGATCGCCACCCAGGAGAGGGATCCCCATCTCGTCGATGCGCTCCCGGACGCCCGCCATGAAGGGCTCCGGGCCCGGTCCCGCCTCTGGAACCGCCAGGGATACGAGGACACCGATGGGCTCGGCAGCCATGGCGGCCAGATCAGAGAGGGCGGCCACCACCGCCCGTCCGCCCGCCTCCTCCGGTGAGATCCAGTCCAGCCGGAAATGGACCCCCTCCACGGTGAGGTCGGTGGAGAGGACCACTCCGTCGGACAGCACCGCCGCATCGTCGCCGGGGCCCACCCTCGAACCTGGTTGGGGAGGGAGATCCCGGAGGATGTTCCGGATCCGGTCGAACTCGCCTCCCGGGCCCAGGGCCGGACCCGCCCCCCTCACCTGGGCGGCCCCAGGTCCAGGAGAACGAATGGGAAGTCCAACTCCGTAGATCCCTCGCCCCGCTCCTCCAGCGCCATGGGGAGCGCGTTCACCACGTCGGAGGGAAGGAGGGCTTCTCCCCCGCAGGTCGCCATGGCCGCCGCCCGACCGGTGAGGTGCAGGGCCACAGTCGCCGCATCCGGGGCTCGGAGTCCCCGAGCCAGAAAGGCTCCTGCCACTCCGGTGAGTACATCTCCCATTCCCGCTCGGGCCAGATCCGAAGTACTGGTGGGGCTCACCCGGAGGGGGCCCCCTCCGGAGATCGCCACCACCGAGGGGGAGCCCTTGAGGAGGCAGGCCGCTTCCCAGCGCCCCGCAGCGGCACGGGCAGCGCTCCCGGGGTCGGAGATGGCTTGTCCCGCCTCCCCCTCCACGATCCGGGCCAGCTCCCCGGGGTGTGGGGTGAGGAGGCGCCGATCCGGGGCGCTGGCCCCGGGAAAGGCGGCAAGGCGCCCCTCCCCCAGGAGGGTCAGGGCATCGGCATCCAGGAGAAGTGCGGGAGGCGCCATCTCCTCCAGAATCCAATTCAGACATCGAGCCGCAGATGCATCCGTCCCCAGCCCCGGTCCGGCGGTCAGGGCATCCGATGACTCTGCGGCCAACCGAACGGCCTCGGCGTCATCCATGTCCACGAAGACGGCCTCCGGAACTGCCATCTGGAGAATGGCCCGGTTTTCCGCCGAGGACGCCACCCGGACGAACCCCACGCCCGCACGGAGCGCGGCCCGGGCGGAGAGGACCGCGGCTCCCGCCATTCCCGGGCGACCCGCCAGGAGAAGAAGACGTCCTTCGGCATTCTTGTGCGTCCGGAAGGCCCGCCGAGGCCGGAGTTCATCCACCCATCCGGGGGTGATGAGCCGCGCTCCAGCTGCATCTTCGGACCAGGGGGGGAACCCGATCTCCACCGCTACCAGGCGTCCGGATCGCTCCCGCCCCGGATGGAGGAGGCTTCCCAGCTTGGGGGCCCCGAAAGCCACGGTCACCTGGGCCGAGACCGCCTCCCCCCGGCAGGCGCCGCTTCCAGCCTCGACGCCGGAGGGGATGTCCAGGGCCAGGACCGGTCGACCGGATCGGTTCACCGCCTGGATCACCCGGTCAAAGGGCGCTCGGGCCGCTCCCGTGATCCCCGTCCCCAGGAGCCCATCCACCAGGACATCTCCCCAGGCCAGAACGGCGTCAAGCCGGCTCGCGTCGTCGGGAAGGGCTTCCGGGGAGGGGCCGTGACCATGGAGGAGGGTCTGGGAGCCGGAACGCCCCACACCCACCAGGCGAACGTCCCGACCAGCGGCCCGGAGAGTCCGCGCAAGGACCACTCCGTCACCGCCATTGTTCCCCCCACCGGCCAGCACCACGACCCGTCCTCGGGGAAAGAGCCGATGGAGAACGAGGGCCGCGCTCCGTCCGGCGTTTTCCATGAGGACCGGCTCCGGCACCTGCATCGTCTGGATGGCATGCTCGTCGAAGGCGGTTGCTTCGGGGCCGGTTGGGACAGGAACGAACACCCGTCCGAAGAGGGGGAGGCGATCCATATCGAAGCTCGCCCCGCGGGACTCAGGAGAGAGAGCTTGATGCATGGGGGGAAGCGCCACGGAGGAAGGAGCGCCTTCGCGAGAGGGCATGGAGGCAGAGAGCACGGACGAGGGGACCGGGCGTCCCCGTCGCCGGGATCACTTGTAGCTCTGTCCGATGGCGCGGCCGAAGGTGATCTCTCCGTTGTCGATGCGGATGTTGAACCCGCAGTCGGGATTCGAGCAGACCCAGGCCTTGTACTGGATGGGCGCACCCTCCCGACCGTAGTCGGATAGGGGGATCAGCAGCCCGGCATCGCACTTCTGACAACGGGGGAAACGAGTTTCTTCCTCCATGATCAACCCCTCCCGGCAACGAGAATCCCCACCCACGACCCGACACCTGTCGGCGAGACGTTTCTATTCATCCCCGGCGGTCCAGGGATAGTTCCGCTCGAAGGCCTCCTCGAAGTCGAAGAGCCGCCGGAAGTCCTCCAGGCGGTCCGAGTCATCCTTCACCAGGACCCCCGCCTCCACCAGTGCGAAGACGATCTCGCCCAGGTCGTCCGTGGAATGAACCCCCCAGTGCTCCAGTACCGTTCGGGCCAAGGGACCGAATTGGTGCATGGCCAGATCCCGCACACCCACTGCCAACTCCACCCCGGTGATGTGGCGAGGCTGATCCATGGACTTGAGGACGTGGTGCAGCGCGGACAACAGGAACAGGTACGCCTTCCCGTGGAAGCGGGGATTCCGCTCCCTCAGGCGATCCATGATCTCGTCGGCAAACTGCACGTGGGTCATGAGGTGGAATCTGATATGAGGGGGAGGGGGAACGCCAGTCCGGGGCGACCCCTTCCTGGAAGCAACGGGATGATCAGCGTCCCGTCAACTCACCCACCAACGGTTCCCCCAGGGGGTCGCCGGTGAGTTCGCGGTAAAGGGGAAACCGGCTGCACAGCTCCCGGATCTCACCCCGGACCCGGTGACGTGTCGCCTCATCTCCGGGGGCCTCAAGGACATCGGCAATCCAATCGCCCACCTGCCGCATCTGGGATTCCGTCATCCCGCGGGTGGTCAGGGCGGGGGTCCCGATCCGGAGTCCGGAGGTGACGAAGGGAGAACGAGGCTCTCCGGGTACGGTGTTCTTGTTCACCGTGATCCCGGCCTCCTCCAGGGCATGCTCCGCCTCCTTCCCGGTCAACTCCCCCCGGTCCCGCAGATCAACCAGGACCAGGTGGTTGTCCGTTCCACCCGAAACGAGTTGGAAGCCCCGCTCCATGAGGCGATCTCCCAGCGCCCGGGCGTTGGCCACCACCTGCCGGGCGTAGTCGCGGAAGGAGGGATCAAGGGCCTCCCGGAAGGCCACCGCCTTCCCGGCGATGACGTGCATGAGAGGACCGCCCTGGGTCCCGGGGAATACAGCCTTGTCCACGGCCTTCGCGTGGGCCTCGGTGGAGAGAATGATCCCCCCCCGAGGACCCCGGAGGGTCTTGTGGGTGGTCGTGGTCACTACGTCCGCATGGGGGACGGGGCTCGGGTGAACCCCTCCGGCCACGAGACCGGCGATGTGGGCCATGTCCACCAGAAGGACGGCGTCCACCTCCCGTGCGATCTCACCGAACGCCTGGAAATCCAGGGTACGAGCGTAGGCGCTGGCGCCGGCCACGATCATCCGGGGACGCTCCCGCTTCGCCTGGTCCCGGAGCTGGTCATAGTCGATGCGCCCGTCGGACTCCCGGACACCGTAGGCGGAGACCTGGTAGAGAATCCCCGAAGCGTTCACCGGAGATCCATGGGTCAGATGCCCTCCATGACTGAGGTTCATCCCAAGGAGGCGATCCCCCGGCTTCAGGAAGGCCAGGTAGACCGCCATGTTGGCCTGGGCGCCGGAATGGGGCTGGACGTTCACATGCTCCGCTTGGAAGAGGAGCTTCGCCCGCTCACGGGCAAGTTCCTCCACCTGGTCCACGAACTCGCAGCCGCCATAGTAGCGTTTGCCGGGAAGGCCCTCGGCGTACTTGTTGGTCAGAACGGTGCCCACCGCCTCGAGGACGGCGCGGGAGACGAAGTTCTCCGAAGCGATGAGTTCCAACTGATCACCCTGACGGCGTCCCTCGGAGCGGACGGCGTCGGCCACCGCCGGGTCTGCGGCGCGGAGATTCGGGTAGGCTTCAGACATGTCAGACGTAACTCCGGTGTAGGTGGCGGGCCTTCAGGACCCGCTCCTGGGCCAGTCGGTCCGCGGCGACCGCCGTCGGAACCCCTTCGTTTCCTGCCAGCTCAAAGATCCGGAGGAGGGTCTTGAAGATCTCCTCTGCCTTCCGTTTGCTCCGCTCGGCACCCCAATCGTGGATCTCGCCGTAGACATTGATGAGCCCGCCGGCGTTGATGACGTAGTCGGGCGCGTAGAGGATCTTCCGGGAATGGAGTTCCTGGCCGTGGCGCGGCTCGGCGAGCTGGTTGTTGGCCGCTCCCGCCACGATGTCCACCCTCAGGACCTTCAGGGTCTCATCGTTCACCACCGCTCCCAGGGCGCAGGGGGCGAAGATGTCAGCATCGAGGCCATAGATCTCATCCGGAGCCACCACCTGGGCACCGAAGTCATCCCGGACCCGGGCGACCCGCCCGTCGTCGATGTCGGTGACGGTGAGGCGGGCACCCTCGTCGGCGAGAAAGCCGCAGAGGTGGTAGCCCACGTTCCCCAACCCCTGGACGGTGACGTGCCGGCCCTCCAGGCTGGGACTGCCGTAGGCGCGCTCGGCACAGGCCCGGATCCCCTGGTAGGTTCCGTACGCCGTCACCGGTGATGGGTCACCGGATCCACCGTAGATCCCCACCACCGAGTCCGTCTCCATTCGGACGAATTCCATGTCGTCCACCGATGTCCCCACGTCCTCCGCGGTGATATAGCGCCCTGCCAGGGATTCCACTGCCCGCCCGTGGGCCCGGAAAACCATCTCCCGGTCCCGGGTCCGGTTGTCCCCGATGATGACCGACTTTCCGCCGCCCAGGTTCACCCCGGCGATGGCCGCCTTGTAGGTCATCCCCTGGGCCAACCGGAGCACATCCGTCACCGCCTCCTCATCGGAGGCATAGTTCCAGAAGCGGGTTCCGCCCAAGGCAGGGCCCAGCGTGCTGTCGTGGATGGCGATGATTCCCCGGTAGCCCAGTTCGGGCTCAGACCAGAACACCAGTTGTTCGTGCCCTTCCTCGGCCAGCAGGTCGAAGATCTTCATCGGTTTCCCGCTCCTGATCAGGTCATCTATAGGTCCACCGGGTCGGTCGGTCTCATCCCTCTCCAGCCTCCCGGATCGCGTCTCTGGCCACGAGCCAACGGAGAACCTCATTGGTTCCTTCGTAGATCTCCGTGCCCTTGGCGTCTCGCATGAGCTTCTCCACCGGATAGTCCCGCATGTAGCCGTACCCGCCGAAGATCTGCACCGCTTCATCCGCCACCCACATGGCGGTCTCGCTGGCGGCCACCTTGCTCATGGCCGCCCGGGCGGGAAGGGATCGGGGGAAGGAACCACCCTGGACCAGCTCCCCTGATTCCACCTCTCCCGCCACCTGCTGGAGGAGCGCTCGGCTCTGGGCGATGCGCTGCGCCATCCCCGCCAGCTTCTCCTGGATCGCGCCGAACCCCGAAAGGGGGGTCCCGAACTGCTCCCGCTCACCCGCGTAGCGGAGGGAATGCTCGAAGGCGGCCTCCGCCACACCCAGGGACTGGGCCGCCACCATGAGGCGTCCCACGACCAAGGCATCGGAGGCCACCTTCCACCCCTCTCCCTGGGCACCCAGAAGCGCGTCCCCTGAAAGAGCCAGACCCTGGAACCGGAGAGTGATGCTCTCCGAGGCGGAAAGGCCCAGGGTGCGCTCCCGCCCGACCACCTCGATGCCCGGCTGGGATCGGTCGACCAGGAAGGCTGAGATCCCGTCGCGACCCTCACCCGTTCGTGCGAAGACAAGAAGGAGGCCGGCGCGTTCCCCGTTGGTGACCCAACGCTTCTCGCCGGACAGGGTCCAACCGTCTCCCGAGGGGCGGGCGGCACAGGCCAGGGCGGAGGGATCACTCCCTGCCTCCTCCTCGGAGAGGGCAAAGGCTCCGATGGCCTCACCGGCCGCCAGCTTGGGCAGCCAGGCTTCCTTCTGCCCGGGGCTTCCGAAGGCCACCAAGGCTCGGGTCACGGGTCCGTTGTGGATGGCCGCCGTCAGCCCCACCGAGGCGTCGCCCCAGGAGAGGGCCTCCACCGCCAGAAGGGCGGTGACCAGGTCCAGCTCCAGTCCCCCGTGGTCCTCCGGGGCCCGGAGCCCCAGGAACCCCAACTCGGCCAACTTCCCGAAGATCGCCTCGGGAAGGGCCCGGTGGGCGTCCCACGCCTCGACATGGGGCCGGATCTCTCCGGCGGCGAACTCCCGGGCCATGGCCCGGATCTCCAACTGTTCTGACGTCAACGCCATGGATCAGCCCCGGTAGTCGTGGAATCCGCGGCCCGACTTCCGGCCCAACCAGCCGGCGGCCACGTACTTGCGAAGGAGGGGGCAGGGGCGGTAACGGTCGTCGCCCAGCTCCCGATGGAGGACCTCCAGAATGTTCAGGCAGGTGTCCAACCCGATGAGATCCGCCAGCGCCAGGGGGCCCATGGGGTGGTTCATTCCCAGCTTCATGACCGTGTCGATGGCCTCGGGCTCCGCCACTCCCTCCATGAGGGCGAAGACGGCCTCGTTGATCATGGGCATGAGGACCCGGTTGGAGACGAATCCGGGGAAGTCGTTTACCTCCACCGGGGTCTTCCCCAAGGCCCGGGAGAGCTCCATGACGCTAGCGGTGGTGGCGTCGTCGGTGGCCAGTCCCCGGATGACCTCCACCAGCTGCATCACCGGCACCGGATTCATGAAGTGCATCCCGATGACCTTTTCCGGCCGGGACGTTCGAGCGGCGATCTCGGTGATGGAGATGGAGGAGGTGTTGGAGGCCAGGATGGCCCCCTCCGGGGTGAGGCGGTCCAGGTCCTGGAAGAGTTCGTACTTGAGTTCCGCCCGCTCCGGGATGGCCTCCACCACCAGGTCGGCGTCACCGACGCCGTCGCTCCGGTCGGTGGCTGTGCGGATCCGGCCAAGGGCCTTGGATTTCTCCTCCTCGGAGAGCGCGCCCTTCTTCACCTGCCGATCCATATTCTTGCCAATGGTGGCCAGGGCCTTCTCCAGGAAGGGGGCCTCCAGGTCCACGAGGGCCACTTCCAGGCCGCTCTGGGCACAGACATGGGCGATCCCGTTCCCCATGGTTCCGCTACCGATCACCGCCACGCGCTTGATCTCCGTCGCCATATCGCTCCGTCCTTCCGGTTCGTCGTTTGTTTCGGGATCCTCCAGGGCCACCCGCCCAGAATGGGATCCGCTGTGGTCGTGATCCGGCCCCGGTCGTTCCTGGACGACCGGGGCCTCGTTCCCGGAGACCCATCCGTTTGTTGAATCCCCTGAGATGTCGCGTCTGGAAATGGACCTCGGGACGAGGCCTCCATCTCCGACCGGCACCGCCGCTGTCAGCCCCGCTCCACCGACAGGGCCACCGCGTTTCCGCCGCCCAGGCAGAGCGTCGCGAGTCCCGTCCCCACGTCCCGATCCTCCATGGCGTGGATCAGGGTGATGAGGACCCGGGCACCGGAGCAGCCGATGGGGTGCCCCAGGGCAACCGCACCGCCGTGGACGTTGACCCGGTCGGGATCCATCCCGAGCCCCTTCATGTCGGCCAGTGCCTGCACCGCGAACGCCTCGTTCACCTCGATGAGGCCGTAGTCGCCGATGGAGGCTCCAGTCCTCTTCATCAGGTTCTGCACCGCAGCGATGGGGGCGAAGAAGAGATCCTGGGGCTCGGTACCGCCGGACGCGTAGCCATTGATCCGGGCCCGGACCGTGAGCCCATGGGCCTGGGCGAAGGCCAGGGAGGTCACCACCAGGGCCGCCCCTCCGTCGTTCAGTCCCGGCGCGTTCCCCGCCGTCACCACCAATTCCTCGATGTCGGAGGGAGCGTCCTTGGGAAATGCAGGGCGGAGTCGACCCAGCGCCTCGAGAGAGGTGTCCTTCCGGGGCCCCTCATCGGTGTCCACCACCGTGGTCCCCTTCCGGCCTGCGATCTCCACCGGGACGATCTCGTCGGTGAACTTCCCCGCCTCGATGGCCGCCACCGCCTTCTGGTGGGAGGCCAGGGAGAAGGCATCGGCTTCCTCTCTGGAGATGCCCGCTTTCTGCGCCGTGTACTCGGCATGCCCGCCCATGTGACACTGACCGAAGGCGCACCAGAGTCCGTCATGGATGAGTCCGTCCTGCAGCTTCTGGTCCCCGAACTTCACCCCGCCCCGGAGGCCCCGGAGGAAGTAGGGGACGTTGGACATGGACTCGAAGCCACCGGCCACCGCGGCCTGGATGTCCCCGGCCTTGATGGCCTGGGCGGCCAGCATGACGGCCTTCAACCCCGACCCGCACACCTTGTTCACGGTGACGGCGGGGATGGTGGCGGGAAGATCGGCGCCGATGGCCGCCTGGCGGGCCGGCGCCTGACCCCCGCCCCCCTGCACCACATTCCCCAGGATCACCTCATCCAGCGCCGACGGATCGATGCCGGCCCGCTCGACGGCGGCCCGAACGGCCACCGCACCCAGTTCCGGAGCGGAAAGGGGGCTCAGGCCGCCGAGGAATCGACCGATGGGGGTACGTGCGCCGCTGACGATCACCGGGATGCGGGACGGGTCGCTCATGAAGTGCCTTCTTCCTTTGGGGATTCGTGGATTCGCTTGGTCTGGGATCCTGCCCGGCGGTAAACGGGCGACCGGGACCGCCCTGCGGGGACCGCCGAGGCGGGGCGGGTGAGGCATGTGACCCGGGGGTGGTCCCGGAATCGACCGGACCCCGGCTCGCCCGTTCCGGCTCACCGGGTCCGGGTCGCCGGTTCCGGAGCCCCTGGAGCCCGAGAAAGATAGGAAGAATCGGAGGAGAGGTCACCTTCCCCTTCACCCTCCCCCTTCAGTCCTCCGCCTCTCCAGTTCGGAGACCGCGCATCTCGGCGTCCAGGCGTCCCCAGGGCGTCTGGGCGTCATGCTCGAAGATGAGGAGCCAGTCCTCCTCAGCGGCCCGAGACCAGATGGTCCGCTTGGACTCCAGGGTCACCAGCGGCTCCAGGTCGTAGCCCATGATCCATGGGAGGGGAACGTGGGCGGCGGTGGGGCACAGATCGGCCAGGAAGCAGGCCGTCTCGCCATCGGACTCCAGAAGGACGGACTGGTGATGGGGGGTGTGCCCCGGGGTGGGGAGGAGCCGGATCCCCTCGGTGAGCACGGTCTCTCCCTCCACCGTGTCCCAGAGCCCGGCCCGGGTGATGGGCTCCACGTTGTCCGCCAGGTACGAGGCCCGGATCCGCTCATTCTGTATCCCGGCAAAGGCCAGTTCTTCCCGCTGAACCACGTAACGCGCCTGGGGAAAGGCGGGAACCACCCGACCGTCCTCGGTTCGCACCGTCCCGCCGCCGGCGTGATCGAAGTGGAGATGGGTCATGACCACCAGGTCCACGGCTTCGGGCTGGAAACCCGCCGCCCGGATCCCGTCTTCGAGTCGGGTGGGTGAGCCCTGGTTCTGGATTCCGTAGATCTCCTGGAAGCGCGCATCCTCTTTGTTCCCCACACCGGTATCGATGAGGACGAGGGCCCCAGGCGCCTCCACCAGGAGACAACGGAGACCCAGGAGGATCCGGTTCCGGTCATCGGCCGGGATCCGCCGTTCCCACAGGGGCTTCGGCACAACGCCGAACATGGCCCCCCCGTCCAGGCGCTGGAGGCCGGCCTCGATGGCGTGGACCCGGAGGGACCCCACGGAACGGGATCGGACCAGGGGAAGCGTTTCGATGGACACGGGAGAAGGCTGGGACATGGATCGATGGGGTGGAAGGTGTGAACCATGGGGAATCTGTCGCCGGGGCCGCGCGGATCGGAGCCGGCAGAGACCCATCCTTTCGTACGTCCGTACGCCCGTACATCCCCAAGATAGGGCCTTCCACCGCCGTGCGGGGGGGGTATCCCGGGGCTTCCCGATTGAACTCCACTCCCGGATCTTCGCCGCACTCCACCCCGCCCCTCCCCTTCTTCAACGGCCCTTGAGGAGTCGTTCGAGGCCCGCAAGGTCCGAGGCCCCCCGAACTTCGGCCCGGTTCAGCAGGTGAAGCAGGAGGCGCGCCGTGGCCAGGGCATCGCCGTGGGCACGATGGCGGGCGTGGATGGGGATGGAGAAGTGTCGGGTGAGGGGATCCAGGGCGTAGCTCCGGAGCCCCGGCACGAGCCTCCGTCCCATGCGAACGGTGCAGAGTCGAGGCTGGGAAAGACCGGTTCCGGAAGCCCTCAGGAGTTCCTGATCGAGGAAACCCCAGTCGAAGGAGGCGTTGTGGGCCACAAAGACCCGTCCCTCGAGGCGGCGGGCCACATGGGGAGCAACCCCTTCGAAGGAGGGAGCCTCGGCCACCATGGCGTCGGTGATCCCGGTGAGACCCTGGATTCGCGGTGGGATGGACCGCCCGGGATTCACAAGCGACTCGAACGAGGCCCCTACCTCGCCGTTCCGGACCTCCACGATGGCTACCTCGGTGATCCGGTGCCCCCGCTGGATACTCCCGCCGGTGGTCTCCACATCCACGACTGCGAAGGTGAGGCGTCGAAGAGGAGGGCCCGGCGCCTCCCTGGAGGCGAGGCGCCAGATCCCTTCTCCATCGACCTGGAATCGGGGATCGGATCCCAGGAGGGCAAAGACCGCCGCTGACGCGGCTCGGGGATTCCCCTCCAGTTTCAGGGCCGAGCGCGCAAGCTCCAGGGTATGAAGGGGACCGGTACGAAGGGCCCGGTCTGCTCGCTCCACCAGAGTGGGTCCAGGGAGGGAACGATCCTTCAAGCCGGTCCCTCCTCGCTTCCCAGGGGAGCCCGGGACCCACTCCCGGATCCGTCTCCACCAAGAGACGCACCGAGAGACCCTGGACGGCGGGCCAGGGCAAAGGAGAGGGCCTCCATCTCCAGCGCCAGATTCACATCGTTCACCACAACGGTCGCCGGAACCTCCAACCGTACCGGAGCGAAGTTCAGAATGGCCCGGACTCCCGCAGCCACCAGGCGATCCGTCACCTCCTGGGCCGCGGCGCCAGGCAGGGCAAGGATCGCCATCTCCACCCCTTCCCCGGCCACCATCGTCTCCAACTCCTCCATGGGCCGGATGCGGGTACCTTCCCATCGAACCCCCACCTTGGCCGGGTCACGGTCCAGGACAGCGACGATTCGGAAGCCCCGCTCGGCGAAGTGGGGATAGGCATGGAGGGCCGATCCGATCCGACCCGCCCCCACCAGGACCACCGTCCAGGGGCGGGAGAGGCCGAGGATACGACGGAGGCCCTGGAGCAGGGAGGAGACCGGATACCCCAGGCCCCGGGTGCCGAACGATCCGAAGGAGGAGAGATCCTTGCGGACCTGGGCGGCGCTGGTTCCTGCCGTTCGGGCCAACTCACCGCTGGACACGGACTCCGTCCCCCCGACCGCCAGTTCCTCGAGAGCACGGAGGTACAGGGAGAGGCGTCGGACAGTGGACTGGGAGATCTTGCGGGAGGCGGTCACCGGTCGTGAGGGCAGCGAGGGAGGACCCATAGGTCCGGGATGGCTTGTGAAGGTTTTCACAAGCATCATCCAGGAAGGTAGAAAGGGGAGGAAGCCGCCGTCAACATGCCCCGGCCGTTCGGGCGACGGTGTCCGGTGACCTCCCTACCTTTTCAGCGGCCTTCCAATTCCCGGGAAAGGCGGATGAAGGTCTCGGGGGCCAGCGTCTCAGGGCGTGCCCGGAAGTCGACCCTGAGGGAGCCCAGGAGGGCCTCGGCCCCCGTCCGTCCCAGCGCAATTTCCGGATGGTCTCTGAGAATCTTCCCCATCTGCTTCCGTCGCCACTGAAAGGCGGCGCGGGTGAGTCTCCGTAGGGCCGCTTCCTCGCCGATCTCCAGGGGAGGGGGGACCAGAGGACGGATTCGGAGCACGGTGGAGTCCACCTTGGGCCGGGGTCGAAACGCACCGGGCGGCACGTGGAGGACCCGTTCCGCCTGTGCAACCGTCTGCACCCCCACCGATAGCGCCCCGTATTCCTTTCCCCCGGGGGTGGCCAGAACGCGGTCCGCCACCTCACGCTGCACCATGAGGAGGATTTCCCGGGGGCGGGGACGCTCGAGGAGGTGGAAGAGGATGGGAGTTGTGAGGTTGTAGGGGATATTCCCCACCACCCGGAGTCGACCCGGGTCCGGCACAAGTGCCGCCAGGGGGAGATTCAGGATATCATCCTGGATGACCTCCACCGAGGGCCGATCCTGGTAGCGGGCCACGAGGTCGGCCGCCAGATCCCGATCCAGCTCCACCAGGAGGAGGTGGTCCACCACCTCGGCCAGGTGCTGGGTGAGGGCGCCCTTCCCCGGGCCGATCTCCAGCACCGTCTCCCCCGGCTCCACGCCCACCGCTTCCACGATCTTCCGCTGCAGATTGGGGTCCACCAGGAAGTTCTGCCCCATGGACCGACGGGCCCGATGCCTCCGCTGCGACTCCTCCGGGGACTCCACGCTTCAGAGCCGAAGCACGACGGCCGACCGGTCATCCCCCTCCTGCAGGGGGCCACCTCTCTCCAGGGCGAAGAGGGCCTCGACGATGTCCCGCGCAGGACGATCCCGGAGGTGGCTCGCCGCCTCCACGACCCTCAGTTCCGCCTCGATGCGGGAGTCGGCCTCCAGGGTATCCGAGAGCCCGTCGGTGAATAGGAGAAGGAGGTCCCGCCCCGGTGTCCATGCCACCCGCTCCACCTGGTACTCCTCTGCGGAACTGATCCCCATGGGAAGGTCCAGGGCGTCGAGGCGCTGGTGAGTGCCATCCTCCCGGATGATGAAGGCGTGGGGGTGTCCGGCATTGGCATAGACCAGCTCCCCCCGCTCCGGGTCCAGGACCCCGTAGAAGAGAGTCAGGTACATCTCGGTGGTCTCGAGCTCGGAACGCAGGGCCTCCCCCATTTCAGTGAGTACCTGTCCGGGGCTCTCCACCTCGGAGACATAGATGGAGCCGGCGCTCATGGAGAGGGCCATGATGAGGGCCGCCGGGAACCCGTGGCTGGACACATCCCCGATCATGACGCCGAACCGGCCTCCCGGGAGCCGGAAGAGTTGATAGAAGTCTCCCCCCACCAGTTCCGCCGGCTCCACCCGGGCACCCACCCGATCCGGGTCGAAGTTGTTGGTGTCGGGGAGGAGCTTCATCTGGAGGTCGTGGGCCAGTTCCATCTCCCGGCCCACCCGTTCCCGCTCCACCGATTCGTGGATGAGCCGGTTGTTCTCCAGGGCCGCCCCCACCTGCGAGGCGATGGCGCTGAGCAGCTTTTGGTCCGACGCTGTGAATCTCCCGCCCCGACGGCGGCCGATGAGGTTGATGACCCCCACCGCCCGAACGTCTCCCTCGGGGGGAGTGAAGCGGATGGGAACCGAGAGAACCGAGTCGCCCCGGGGCCCGGCACCCCCTTCGCCGTCGTCATTGGGGCGCAGGCCGTCCCCGGTGAGGATGAGGGGACGCCCCTCGGTGAATACCTGGGTGGTGATGGAGGACACGTCAGAGGAAGCCAGGGTCCCCTCCTGCCCGTTCCCCCCGACCGAAGCCACCAGGTTCAGAAGGTCCTCCTCCCGGGAATGGACCCAGAGGGAGCCCCGGAGGGCTCCCATGACGTCGCAGACCTCGGCCAGGATGAGGCGGGCCGCATCCCGGAGGCGAAGGACGGATCCCAGGGTCTCGGAGATGGAGTAGAGGAGGTTGATCTCCTCGTAGCGCTCGGAGACCTCGTAGGTGAAGAACCGAATCTCCTCGGCGTACTGGTAGAGGCTCTCCAGAGTGGACCGAAGCACATTGGCCGCGTGACGGCCCACCTCGTCCACTGGAAGCCGGACCTCCAGCACCAGATCCGAGCCGTCACGAACGGGAACCGAGAGGAGGACGGAATCCGGGCAGGGTTCAATCTCTCCCCCGGATTCGGGAAAAAGATGGAAGGGACGATCCCGCCCCCGGGGAAACCAGAGGTGGAGATCCAGGTGGAATCCCCTGCCGAACTCGGTGAGCACCTGCGCCACCGCCTCCGGGAGAAGCTCCCGGGCGGTGCGCTCCTGGGTCATGCGGAGGCCTCGTGCACCCTCGTATGGGAATCCGGGAGAAGGAGCACGAGGGTCACGGCGTTGCCCCGCTCGTTGAAGTGGACCTCATCCATGAGTTTCCGCATGAGAAAGATCCCCCGACCACCCTCCCTCCGGAGGTTGGCAGGAACCGTGGGGTCCGGGACCCCGTTCGGATTGAAGCCGTCTCCCTGGTCGGTGACCCGGGCCCTGAGACGATTCCCCTGGACGAAGACCTCCACCCGGACCCGCTTCGACGGATCCCGACGGTTGCCGTAGATCATGGCGTTGGCCAGGGCCTCGGTGAGGCAGACCCGAAAGTTGAAACGGAGCTTCCGCGCCACGTTGTCACAGGTGGTGCAGCGGTGGACAACGAATTCCACCGCCTCCTCGATGAACTGGAGGTCGTTGGGAAGTTCAAAGACGAGTTCTCGATCCATGGATCCCCCGGGACCAGGCCGACGTTTCGCCGACGGATCATTCTCATCGGCGGCGGGGGAGGGTCGGGGTCAGAAGCCCGCGAGCCCCTCCTCCCTTGATCCAGCGATGCGGAACAGGGTGTCCAGCTTGGTCAGTTCGAAGAGGGTCCGGAGGTCCTCGTTCAGGCTGGAAAGGCGAAGCTCGCCCCCCTGTTCCCGGATCTTCTTGGAGAGGCTCACCAGTACGCCGAGCCCCGAGGAGTCGATGTAGCCGGTCTCGGTGAAGTCGATGAGAATCTTCCGCGCTCCCTGCTCCACCTCCTCCAGCACCCGCTGCTTCAGTTCCTGCCGATTCCCAACGATGAGCTGGCCGTCCACGTCGATGACGGTGACCTCCCCGTCCCGCTTCACCTGAAACGCCATGGGTGCTCCATTTCCTCGAAGTCCGCAGTCGGAGCCGCGGAGCGTGGGGTCCACCCGCGGATTCCGCGGGCGGACAGGTTTGTGGTGTTCCTTCACCGCACACCGGCGTCCAAATCCCCGTGGTTCACAGGGTTCCTTCCGGGGCTGCGGCACCGAAAGCTATTCCCGCCGCGCGCCGAGGGGCAAGATGCCATCCAGGATGGGGGCGGCTCAGGGGGCCGCCAGGGAGGTGATACAGGCCACGTTCACGATGTCTGCGGCAGTGGCTCCCCTGGAAAGATCGTTGCAGGGCCGATGGAGACCCTGGACAATGGGCCCCACGGCCTCTGCCCGGGCCATCCGCTGGACCAGCTTATAGGCAATGTTCCCCGCGTCCAGGTCGGGGAATACCAGGACGTTGGCCGCTCCCCCCACCGCCGAGTCCGGCGCCTTCCTCCTCGCCACCGCCTCCATGAGGGCGGTATCCGCCTGGAACTCCCCGTCGGAGGGGATCCCGGGCTCCATGTCCCGAAAGAGGGCCAGGGCCTCCCGCACCCGCTCCACCGAGGGTCCTGCGGCGCTTCCCCGGCTGCTGTAGGAGAGGAAGGCCACCACGGGCGAATCCCCCACCACCTTTCGACGGGCCCGGGCGGCGGCCACGGCGATCTGGGCCAGCTGAGGGCCGGTGGGGTCGGGAACCACCGCGCAGTCGGTGAAGGTGAGCACCTCCTCCCCCCGTCCCCGGAACTCGGGAACCACCATGTAGAAGGCCGAGGAGATGGTCCGAATCCCCTCCTCCGGGCCCACGCACCAGAGGGCCGCACGGAGAACGTCGCCCGTGGCATGGACCGCTCCGGCCACCGACCCATCCGCCTCCCCAAGCGCCACCATGAGGGCGCCTCGGAAGAGGGGGTCGCGAATCCGAATCCGGGCCTCGGATTCGGTGAGTCCCCGGGCTCGCCGCCGAGCCAGGAGCCGGGTGACGTATTTGCCCGTGTCCTGCATGGAGCGAGGATCCACCACCTCCACGGCTCCGGGATCTCCGCCGGCGGCCAGGAGGCCATCCCGGAGGGTGGCGGGGTCCCCCAGGAGGACGGGGTGCAGGAGACCATGGACCTGGATCTCCGCCGCCGCCGCCAGGGTCCGGGGGTCCTCTCCCTCAGGGAAGACGATGCGCCGGGGACGGTCACGGGCCCGCGTCCGCACTCCCTCCAGGAAGTTCACGCGTCCTCCTCTCCGAAGCGGCGTTCCATCCGGCGCAGGACCGAAGGCGAGACGAAGGGGGAGATGTCCCCGCCGAGGCGCGCCACCTCCCGGACCAGGGAAGCAGAGAGGAAGGAGAGGTGGGCGTCAGGTGTCAGGAAGATGAACTCCGCCTCGGGATCCATCTCCCGGTTCATCTGGGCCATCTGGAATTCGTACTCGAAATCCGAGACCGCCCGGAGACCCCGAACGACGAAGTCCGCCTTCGCCTCTCGGAGAAACCGGACCAGGAGCCCCTGAAACGCGATGCATTCGATGCGGGGCTCGTCGGCGAAGACCTCCTGGAGCATCTCCACCCTCTCCTCCAACGTGAAGGCCGGGCGCTTGGCCTGGGTCGCCGTTCCCGCCACCGCCACCACCACCCGATCCGCCACCCGCAGGGTGCGGCGGGCGATATCCTCATGGCCCAGGGTGACGGGGTCGAA
>SL_3KL_010_SEDDRAFT_10000940_pt1 | contig 25694 bp, 20 predicted proteins | sample SodLakKL_010_SED_2_FD_10381 | JGI IMG/M metagenome (IMG submission 10381) | reverse complement strand
GCGCCCCGCCGCTCCGGCGAGAGGCCTGAGTGGATGGCCTCGGCCCGGATTCCCGCCTCCCGAGCACGACGGAGCTGGTCGGCCATGAGGGAGATCAGGGGGCTCACCACCACCGTGAGCCCTGGCAGCGCCACACAGGGGACCTGGAAGCAGAGGCTCTTGCCACCCCCGGTGGGGAGGATCCCCAGGGCGTCCCTACCGGCCAGCGCTGCCTGGACCAGTTCGAGTTGGCCAGTGCGGAATCCGGGAAACCCGAAACGGTCCCGGAGGATACGGAGGGGGTCGGGAGGCGTCATGTCCCATCCTGGCCCCGGTTCGTGGGCGGGAGAAGGATTGGATGGGACCGGCGAGGGCACAGGCTGTCAGCGGCGCTTCCCTTCCCCCGCCTCTTCCTCGGTTGCCTCTTCCGCCTCCTCGTCCCACCCCTCTTGCCAGGCGTCGTCCTCCCCCTCCGGCCGCAGGCCCTTGCCGCCCGGTAGGAACCGGATGAGGAAGCCGGCCAGGAGCACCACGATCCCGATCCAGATGATCCAGTCTCGCTCCAGGACCATTCCGCCCACCGAGAGGGAGGCTCCGATGACGAATAGGCGCACCTTCCAGACGAGCCAGGGATAGGCTTCTGCGCGACGACTCCGGTCCATGAACATCAATCCCAGTAGGGGTTCAGGCGCCGGACGCGCCACCACCGGCGCGCTGGAGGAAGGCACGAACGCCGGCCTGGCAGGCCTCGGTGGAGCGGGCCAGGGAATTCACCTCCGCTCCCCGGGCAATGCCCTCCTCCACCGAAACACCGTCCAACCCGTAGAGCAGCCGCTTGGTAAGCTCGACCGCCGAGGCGGGACGCGCCGCCAGTTCCCGGACGAAGGCGGCCACCTCCACCCCGAAGAACTCGGAGGGGAGCACCCGGTTCACGAGCCCGATGCGGTAGGCCTCGGCGGCGTCGATGCGGTGCCCCATCGTCACCAGCTCGAAAGCCTGCCCCTCTACCACCTTCCGTCGAAGCAGCGTCATGACCATGGCGGGCACGAAGCCGAGATGGACCTCAGGGAAGCCGAAGCGGGCATCGTCCCGGGCCAGGATCAGGTCGCAGGCGGTGGCGAGGCCGCACCCGCCCGCCAGCGCCCGGCCATGGACCGCCGCCACGATGGGTCGGGGGAAGCGCCGCATGGCCGTGAAGAGCCGGCCCATGCGGTCCGCATCCGTCAGGGACCGCTCCGGTCCCATCCCGGCCACGGCCTCCAGTTCGGCCAGATCCGCGCCGGAACAGAAGTCCGGGCCATTTCCCCGGAGCACCACCACGCGTACCTGGTCGTTTCCGGCGGCCTCGTCCAGCTCCTGACTCAGCGCCTGCACCAGAGCTCCGTTCAGGGCATTCCGCTTTTCCGGACGATTGAGGGTGAGGTGGAGAACTCCCTCGGTCGGGCCTTCCGCCAGGACCATCGTCACGGCCCCTCCCCGGCGGGCATCCGCCCGCGGCCCCGCACTCGGGTCGCCACCTCTGCCGGGACCTCCACCTCCATGCGAAGCAGAGCGGTAGAGAAGACCTTCCCCTGAGCATCGGTCATGAGGGACACGGTGCCGCCACCGCCCAGCGCACCGTGGAGGAGGAAGTTCAGGGCGTGGAGGTTGGGGAGTTCGAAGCGCTCCACCTCACCCGCTACCATGGCACCGAAGTGGGCCTTCACCCGCTCCACGGTGAGAAGCTCCCGGAGGAGGGGGTAATCCCGGGAGTCATAGGCGATGACGCCCACATTCGCCGTATCCCCCTTGTCGCCGGAGCGGGCGTGGGCCAGATCCACCAGTTGGATGCGCGCCGTTTCACCCTCGAATCCGAACCCATCTGAAGCGGGGGCCGATGCCGGGCCAGGAGCTCCTCTCGTGTCCATGCTCATACCTCCAGAATCCGCACGTCCAGGTGGGGCTCCACCGCCTCCTTCCGGATGAGGGCGGGCCAGTAGGCCATGATCTCCTGCACCCGGGGCCGTCCCCCGGCGAACCCGGTGACGGAGGGCGGGCCGGTGAGGACCAGGGGCGCGATCTCCCGGGTGAAGCGTTCCACCGGCGCCGCCTCCCGGGCCCGGACCGCTACGCGGAGCTGCACCTCCGGCAGATCCGCCGGTGGGGGTCCTGCAAGATGACCATGGGTCGAGTCCCACCCCACCAGTTCGATCCGGACCTCATCGAAGCTCAGGCCCAACCGGTCCAGACGGGCCTGAAGGATCCGGGCCGCACTCCGGGCCTTGGCCGCGGCATCGGGCCAGGCGTAGACCAGCGTCCCCACCGCCTTGTAGCCATCGGCGTAGGCGATGGAGACCTTCAGGAATTCTGTGGCCTCCCGTCCCCGGGCGCCGGTGACCCGAACCCGATCCGGTCCCACCTCGTCCAGGGAGATCCCGGTAAAATCAGCCACCACGTCCGGTGTGATGTACTCGGTGGGATCGCCCATCTCGTAGAGGAGCTGCTCCGTCACCACCGGCCGGGACACCCTTCCTCCCGTACCGGGGTGCTTGGTCACCACGAAGGAGCCGTCGGATCGGGCTTCGATGATGGGAAAACCCACCTCCTCCATCCCGGGCATGGTCCACCAGTCCACCAGGGCATTCCCCCCACTTGCCTGGGCCCCACACTCGTTGATGTGACCGGCCACTACGCCCTGGGCCAGGTGGTGGTGGTCGCCCCGGCTCCACCCGAACTCGTGCATGAGGGGGCCGTAGGTAAGGGCCGTATCGGTGGAGCGGCCGGTGAGGACCACATCAGCCCCCCGGCGAAGGGCCTCCACGATGGGGACAGCGCCGATGTAGGCGTTGGCGCTCTCTACCCGGTCCCGGACCTCCGCCAGGGGGGCGCCGGTCTCCATGTGCCGGAGTTCATGCCCCCCGGCCAGCAGGTCGTCCAGGCGCTCCATGAGGTCGTCGCCGGTCACCACCCCCACTCGGGCACGGCCGCCCACCCCGGCCGCCCTTCCGGCTTCCACCACCGCCTCCCCACAACCGAGGGGATTCACCCCACCGGCGTTGGTCACCACGCGCACGCCCTTTTCCAGGCAGGTGGGGAAGATCCGCTCCATCAGCGGGGGGAAGTCCCTGGCGAACCCGGCCTCCGGACGGCGGCTCCGCTGCTTCTGCATGATGGACATGGTGACCTCGGCCAGATAGTCCATCATGAGGTAGTCCAGGGGACCTCCCTCCACCTGCCGGACCGGGGCCTCCAGGTCGTCACCCCAGAACCCCTGGCCGCTGCCGATGCGGACCACCTTCGGTTCGGACCGGGGGGTGGATGCCTCGCGATTCGAATCGGAAGTCATGGCACCGTGGGAAGGGTGAAGGGCCCCAGGTGCGGGCCCGGATTGTTGAGGGTAGTGCGGAGGAGGAGGGAGAGGGCTCCCCGGAGCTCCTCAGGAAGCACCACCTCGTCCACGAACCCGCGGGCGCCGGCGAAGCGGGCATCCAGCTGCTCGTCGTACTCGCGCCGCACTTCGTCCATTCGGGTGGTGAGATCCTCGTCGGGAAGCTCCCCAGCCTCCTTCAACTGATCGAGCTGCCGGGAGAAGAGGGCCATGACCGCGCTCTCACCCTCCATCACCCCCATCCGACCTGTGGGGAGGGAGAGGATGAAGTCCGGGTCGAAGCCCTGCCCCGCCATGGCGTAGTAGCCGGCGCCGGACGCGTGGTTCAGGGTCAGGACCAGGCGCGGCACGGTGGCCGAGGCCATGGCTTCCACGAAGCGGGCCCCGGCGCGGATGATCCCCGAGTGCTCCGCCTCGGGTCCCACCATGAACCCGGAGACATCCTGGACGAAGAGGAGAGGGCGGCCCTGACGGTTCATGGTCTCGATGAAGTAGGCCACCTTCTCGGCACTCTCCGTGTAGACGATCCCGCCGAAGGTGGGTTTGCCGCCGCGAGGATCCCGGATGAGGCCCCGGGCATTGGCGATGAGGCCCACCGGCACCCCGTCGATCCACCCGGTGCCGCAGATCATCTCCCGGGCACGATCTCCCTGGAACTCGGTGAGTTCACCGCCGTCAAGGATGCACTCCAAGACGGCCCGGGCGTCGTACACCTGCCGGTGATCGTCGGGGAGGAGCTCGTAGATCTCCAGCGGGTCCCGGGCCGGAGGTTCGCCGGCGGGAGGAACCGCCAGGGAGCGGGCCGGCTCGGGAAGGTCCCGTACCAGATCCCGGAGGAGGGCCAGGCACGCTTCATCGTCCTCTACCCGGTAATGGGCGACCCCGCTCACCTCGGTATGGACGCGGGCTCCCCCCAGTTCCTCCGACTCCACCACCTGTCCCGTGGCCCCCTTCACCAGGTTCGGGCCGCCGAGCCCCATGAAGCTCGTTCCCTCCACCATGATGATGGTGTCAGAGAGGGCCGGAAGGTACGCCCCCCCGGCGATGCAGGGCCCCATGACGGCCGAGAGCTGGGGCACCTTCAGGTAGCGCCGCATGAGGGAGTTGTAGTAGAAGATCCGAGCGGCGCCGTACTGGCCGGGAAAAACACCTCCCTGGTACGGGAGGTTCACCCCGGCCGAGTCCACCAGATACAGGATGGGGACCCGGTTCCGCATGGCGATCTCCTGGGCCCGGAGGATCTTGGTGATGGTCTCGGGCCACCACGAGCCGGCCTTCACCGTGGCGTCGTTGGCCACCACCACCACCTCACGGCCATGGATCCGACCCACGGTGGTCACCACACCGGCGGCGGGGGCCTGGCCCCCGTAGCGGTCGTGGGCCACCAGGAGACCCACCTCCACGGTGGGCTCACCTGGATCCAGGAGCCGCTCGATCCTCTCCCGTGCCGTGAGCTTGCCCTGATCGTGCTGGCGCTGGATGCGCTTGGAGCCACCGCCTAGACGGAGGCGGTCCCGAAGCTCTGTAAGCTCACCGGCCAACCCGCCCAGCCGGCCACTCGTCGGGGGGGCAGTCGTCGTCATCAAACCCCTTCGGGCTGTCGGTGCGTGCCGAACCACTCCCGGATGTAGACCACCGCGTCGGTGGTGGGAGTCCCCGGACCGAAGAGCTTCCCGATCCCCCGGGCCTCCAGCTCCTTCATGTCCTCTTCAGGGATGATGCCCCCACCGGTCAGTAGGATGTGCTCGGCTCCTTCCGCCTGCAGCAGCTCCTGGACTCGGGGGAAGAGGGTCATGTGGGCCCCGGAGAGGACGGACATGGCCACCACATCCACGTCTTCCTGCACCGCGGCAGCCACGATCATCTCCGGCGTCTGATGGAGGCCGGTGTAGACCACTTCGAACCCCGCATCCCGGAAGACGCTGGCGATCACCTTGGCGCCCCGGTCATGCCCATCCAAACCGGGTTTGGCCACCAGTACCCGGATCTTCCGCTCACCTTCAGTCATGGATCTCGCTCCGTGCACCCAGTTGTCCCGTAGAACCTTCAGCCCCTTAAGCTAAAAACGACGTGGGGCCCGGGCTACCGGTGAGAGAAATAGTCCGGCAGATCGCGGACCGCCCGGACCCGGTCCACCGGAAACTCCAGCCGACCCGCAGGATCCAGGAGAACCGCGGACATGTCGGCGCCCCAGGCCCCCATCACGTCCACCGGGTAGAGGTCTCCCACATAGAGGCACTCCTGGGGCGAGAGGTCCAGGCGCTTGGCGCCCTCCCAGAAGATGCGGGGGTCGGGCTTCTCCATCCCGACCTTCTCCGAGTCGATGACGAACTCCACCAGCTCCCGGAGGCCGGTCTGCACCAGGACATCCTCCATACGCCCATCGGCGTTGGAGATCACGCCCAGCCGGAATCCCCGACTGGCCAGGGCCTCCAGGGCTTCTGCGGTCCCTTCCTCCACATGGGTCCAGAGGTGGTCCCGGGAGTGTTCTTCCCGGAGGAGTCGCCCCACCTCGTCCATGGCTTCAGTGGGGACGCCGGAGAGGGAGAAGATGGTGATGAAGTAGTCTCGCCAGAGGTGGGGCTCGGTCCCCACGTGGCCCTCCGACACTCGGCGGGCAAGCTCTTCCCGGGCGGTGAGCTCCGCCGACACAAACCGGTCCACCTGCCAGGTCACCCCGGCGGAGGTGTAGATCTCGGCCATCCGCTCCCGATCGGCGAAGACCAGTGTGTTGCCGGCATCGAAGAGGACGGCGCGGGGGGCTGGCGAAGAGGGAGGAATAGCGGAAGACAAGGGTGGGGACTCCGAGAAGAATGGATCGGACATCATGGGCAGAGGCGCCGTGTGGGCGGAGGAGCTCACACCGTGAAGGCGCTCACAGAAGCTAACAACCTGGGCCGTACCCTCACCCTCCCCGGGGGTTCGATACGGACCCGCCCTGATGGAGACCCTTGGCGGCAGGTCAGTCTTCCACGGGACCCCGTGGCGCCGGCCCCTCCTCCTCGATCCGCGCCCGCTCCTCATCCGTGAAGAGCCGGGAGTGGATGAAGAAGCGAACACCCTCGGGAGCCTCCAGGGAAAACCCGCTCCCTCGCCCTTCCACCACATCGAGCGTCAGGTGGGTGTGGGCCCAGTACTCATACTGCTTCCCGCCGATGTAGTAGGGAGTTCCGGCGATATCGCCCAGGTAGACGTCCCGCTGGCCAACCTTGAATTCCCGCCGGGGATAGCACATGGGAGAGCTTCCGTCACAACAACCGCCGGACTGGTGGAGAACAAGGGGACCGTGCACTTCCTCCAGCGAAGCCAACAGGTCCACTGCGGTCTGGGTGGCCGATGACCGGAGCCCCTGGACTACCACCTCCACCGGTTCCACCTCGGCGTCCGCCGGTGCCGGAGCGGTCGATGTCGCGACATTTGGATCAGACGTCTTCATGGCAGGATGTTCCCAGCGTGATTCGTGAANGTGGAGGCGTTTGAAGCTGGAGGCGNNGGATCAGGAGGGGGCCGGCTCGGTCCGGTGAGATGCCCCGGGGGGGGACTGTCCCCCCCGGGACACCCCGGTATCTGGGAGGCGGTGGCGCCTGCCCACCACCGGACCCCATGCCCCTGGCCTCTAGAAGAAGCCCAGCTTCCGGGGCGAGTAGCTCACCAGAAGGTTCTTGGTGTGCTGGTAGTGGGAGAGGCTCATCTGGTGGTTCTCCCGACCAATCCCGGACTGCTTGTAGCCACCGAAGGCCGCGTGGGCCGGATAGGCATGGTAACAGTTGACCCAGACCCGACCGGCCTGGATTCCACGCCCCATCCGGTACGCCTGGTTCTGGTCCCGGGTCCACACCCCGGCCCCAAGACCGTAGAGGGTGTCGTTGGAGATCTCCAGCGCGTGGTCGAAGTCCTTGAAGCTCGTGACGGAGACCACCGGTCCGAAGATCTCCTCCTGGAAGACCCGCATGGAGTTGTCGCCCTCGAAGATCGTCGGCTGGATGTAGAAGCCTCCCTCCAACTCACCCTCGTGGACCCGTCGGGCGCCCCCGGTGAGGATCTTCGCACCCTCCAGCTTCCCGATGTCGATGTAACGCAGGATCTTCTGCAGCTGATCCCGGGAAGCCTGGGCCCCGATCATGGTCTCCGGCTCCAGGGGGTTACCCTCCACGATCGCCTTGGTGCGCTCTACGGCCCGCTCCATGAAGGCGTCGTAGATGGACTCGTGGACCAGGGCCCGGGAGGGGCAGGTACACACCTCGCCCTGGTTCAGGGCGAACATGGCGAACCCTTCGAGGCACTTGTCGAAGAATTCATCGTCTGCATCCATGACGTCGGGGAAGAAGACATTGGGCGACTTCCCGCCAAGTTCCAGCGTCACCGGGATCAGGTTCTCCGAGGCGTACTGCATGATCAGCCGGCCGGTGGTGGTCTCTCCGGTAAAGGCGATCTTGGCGATCCGGTCACTGGAAGCCAGCGGCTTGCCTGCCTCCACCCCGAAGCCCTGCACCACATTCACAACCCCGCTGGGGAGGATGTCCGCCACCAGCTCCATGAAGGCCATGATGGCCACCGGCGTCTGCTCTGCCGGCTTGATGACCACGCAGTTCCCCGCTGCCAGTGCCGGGGCCAGCTTCCACACCGCCATGAGCAGGGGGAAGTTCCAGGGGATGATCTGCCCCACTACCCCCAGAGGCTCGTAGTAGTGGTAAGCCACGGTGTCCGCATCCAACTCCGAGATTCCGCCTTCCTGGGCTCGGATGGCTCCGGCGAAGTAGCGGAGGTGATCCACCGCCAACGGAAGATCTGCGTGGGTCGTCTCCCGGATGGGCTTCCCGTTGTCCAGGGTCTCAACCAGCGCCATGGCATCCAGGTTCTCTTCCAACCGGTCCGCCATCTTGTTCAGGATCACGGCGCGCTCCGCCACCGAACTCCGACCCCACGAAAGTGCTGCAGCGTGTGCGGCATCGAGGGCCATCTCGATGTCCCGATGATCGGACCGGGCCACCTCGCACAGGGGCTGCCCGGTGATGGGGGTCGAATTCATGAAGTAACGCCCGCCCACGGGAGCCCGATACTCGCCGCCGATCCAGTTGTCGTACCTGGGGCGAATCGGGATCGTCATCTTCTCGGCATCCACAGCCGAGGGTAGGGTGGGAGGAGGAGTCGGTGTGGTGGTGGCCATGGAAGAGCTCCTTGCCTGGGGGGAGAGGAATGGCGCATGCCTGAACCGGCCTGATNGCCGGNCNCTCGGGAACCTGTCGGAACCTGGATTCACCCAACTGAACCTGGATTCACCACGGGAAATCCGGATTCACCGATGCCGAACCTTCAGACTGTCGGTGCCCTCAACGGACAGGCGCCCCTATAGAGAGACATAGGAAGCAACCCGGAGTCNAAATGCAAGTTCCCGACACGGCGTGAAAAGATTCGACATCGCCCTTCCCTCTGCCGTGACAATGCCTGTGGGATGGCCTTCCCCGGGGGCGCCGAGTCTGCGACGCACTGCACCGGCTCCAGCCTGGAAAGGCATGTGACCACTCCGCCTCGTGTCCCCTTCTTGCCACCGCCGCCACACCCACGGATCTTGCTGGACACCGTTCAATACTCCATCCAAACCAGGCATCCCGGCGTTCCCAACCATGCAAGGCACTTGGCGCCGCCGGCTGAGCCGGCGCCTTCTTCTTCAGATCGTATCAGTTCCCGGCATCCTCTTCACCTCCTGGCTCGGTTCGGCGGTGCCGACTTCACTTGCCGCCCAGACCGTCCCACCGGACCCGGCGACAGCGGAGGTCAGGACGGGGGAGCCAACAGATATCCCGGATAGCCGCACGCTGTCAGTCCGGGCGACGAGGACGTCGGCGCCTCCACGAATCGACGGACGGCTGGACGAAATGGAGTGGGGGCTGGCGCAGGCGGCCACGGGATTCCGGCAGGTTGAACCGGAGGAGGGGCAACCGGCTCGGGCAGTCACCGAGATCCGCATCCTCTACGACGACGAGAACCTCTATGTGGCGGGCCGGATGTACGACCCGGACCCTGCCTCCATCCGTAGACAGCTAACCCGGCGGGGCGATGAGGGGGAGGCCTACGACTACCTGGAAATCTCCCTGGACCCCAACCGGGACGGTCGGACAGGCTACACCTTCCGCATCACGGCGGCCGGTGTGCAGGGAGACCGCTTCCACTTCGACGATACGAGTTCGGACACGGGGTGGGAGGGAGTGTGGGAGTCCGCCGTCCATCTGGACGACCAGGGGTGGATGGCGGAACTCCGCATCCCCCTCTCCCAGATTCGCTACTCCCCGTCCACAGAGGCCCAGGTGTGGGGCCTTCAGATTTCCCGACGAAAGGTCTCGACGAACGAGCGGTCCGACTGGGCCTACGTGCCCCCGGGCGTTCACGGAGTCGTCTCCCGGTGGGGCCAACTCGAAGGACTGGAACTCGCCCAGCGACGCAGGGCCCTGGAGGTGGCACCCTTTGTGGCCGGTAGGCTGGAGCGTCGTCCCACCGCCCCGGGGAACCCCTTCTTCGATGGGCAGGCTGCCACCACCCGGGCAGGCGTGGATCTGCGCTACGGACTGGGCTCCACGTTCGTCCTGGACGCTTCCGTACTCCCGGACTTCGGTCAGGTTGAGGTGGATCCGAGGGTCGTGAATCTCACCGCCTTCGAAACCTTCTTCCCGGAGCGACGTCCCTTCTTCAGCCGGGATGACCGCCTCTTTCGGTTCAGCCTCTCCGGGGGACCCAACAATCTGTTCTACTCCCGGAGGATCGGCCGTACCCCCCAGGGCCGGCCGCCGGTCGGGGCGGACTTCGTTGATGCCCGCTCCGAGACCTCCATCCTCGGGGCGGCGAAGGTCACCGGCCGGACCAGCGGCGGACTGACTGTGGGGGTGCTGGGCGCCCTCACCGGTCGAGAGCGGGGCCAGGCATATTTCCTGGACGACGACCGCTTCAGATCCTTCGAGGCGGAACCCCGAACCCGCTACGGCACCCTCCGGCTACAACAGGACCTCCGCGATGGCGAAAGCCAGGTGGGAATGATCGTTACGAGTGCCAACCGGGATCTCCCCGCGGATAGTTCCCTGGACATGCTCCCCCGCGCTGCCTACTCGGCCGGAGTGGACTTCGAGCACAACTGGTCCGACAGAACCTGGGCCCTGTGGGGATTCCTGGCGGGAAGCCGGGTTGCCGGTGAACCGGCGGCACTGGAGCGAATCCAACGGGCGCCGAACCACTATCATCAGCGGCCGGACCAGGACTTCCTTACCCTCGATCCCACCCGAACATCCATGGCCGGCGCGGAATGGCGCCTTCAATTCGAACGGCGGGGCGGACGTAACTGGACCGGAGCGCTCTGGGCTGCGCAGCGAACGCCGGGCTTCGAGGTGAACGACCTGGGCTTCTCCACTGCCCCGGAACGCCTGGATGGAGGCGCCCGGATCTCGTACCGCCAGCCCACACCAGGGTCCGTGTTCCGGAACTGGAACGCGAGCCTCTTCACCTTCCACAACTGGCGCCATTCAGCTCTGGACGAGGTCTTCTCCACCTCATCCTGGGGTGAGGCCCACAAGGCGGGTCGGGTCGCCCTGAACGGTTCCTTCACACTGCTGAACTGGTGGGGCGGCGGCATGGGCATGGGCTGGACGCCTCGGGTTCGGAGCGAGAACCAGACCCGGGGAGGCCCCCTCATGGTGAGACCGGGCGCCGTGGACCTATCGGCCCAGATCAATTCGGACCGGAGGCGGAGTTGGGTCGGGCAAACCTCATTCTCAATTCAGCGAGGCGAGTTCGGCAGCCGTTCGGGAGAGGTCTCCATAGGCCTTGAGGCCCGCCCCACCGGAGGCATCCTCATCAGTGTGGCACCCACCTGGCGCCGGAGCCGCGATGTGGACCAGTACGTAGCCACCTTCGACGATCCGGACTTTCTCTCCACCTTCGGCAGACGCTACCTCATCGGTGAACTGGACCGCCGCCAGCTCACCGTGGACACCCGCTTCAACCTCATCCTCTCGCCCACCCTGTCATTCCAGACCTTCGTGCAGCCCCTTCTATCGGCGGGCGAGTTCTTGAACTTCAAGCAGCTGCAGGAGCCTGGCACCTTCCGTTTCCAGAGGTATGAAGAAGGGTTGGCGGAGAACACGGCCAGCGGCCTGGTCTGCCGGAGTGGCTCCCTCTGTCGCGACGGGGGCCGCATCTACCTCGACTGGAGCGGCGAGGGGACTCCCAACGCCTCCATCCCCGAGCAGAACTTCAATCTTCGGTCACTCCGGGGGAGCGCCGTACTCCGTTGGGAATACCATCCGGGCTCCAGGGTCTACCTCGTCTGGCAGCAGAACCGGCAGGAGAGGCTCCGGACGGGTGACTTCGATTTCGGACGCGACCTCCGGGCTCTCTTCGACGCACCGGTGGAGAACGTCCTGGTCATCAAGATCAGCCGCTGGCTGGACCTCTAGAAGAAGACCGGCTCCTTGTACGAGCCGAAGACCTCCTCCATGGCAAAGCGGATCTCGTAGAGGGTGCAGTAGGACCGGGCGCAGTCCAGGATGAGGGGTACCAGGTTCTCCCCGTTTCTCGCCCCCTCCGTGAGTGCCGAGAGGGTGCGCTGCACCGCCTCATCGTCCCGGGAGGCCCGAAGCTCTGCCATGCGGGCCCGCTGCCGCTCCTCCACGGTGCGATCGATACGCAGGGTCTCGATGGAGACATCCTCGGAGCCGTCGGTGAATTGGTTCATCCCCACGATGATCCGACTTCCCGCCTCCATCTCCTCCTGCTGGCGGAGGGCGGAATGGGCGATCTCCTTCTGGAACCATCCGGCCTCGATACCCGGCACCACCCCACCCACCTCATCGATCTCCCGGAAGATCTCCTCCGCCTCCGCCTCCAACTCGTCGGTGAGACTCTCCACGAAGTAGGAGCCCGCCAGGGGGTCGATGGTGTTGGGAACGCCGGTCTCGTGGGCCAGGATCTGCTGGGTCCGGAGGGCAATCCGTACCGCCTTCTCCGTGGGGAGGGCTAGCGTCTCATCCATGGAGTTGGTGTGGAGCGACTGGGTTCCACCCAGGACTGCCGCCATGGCCTGGTAGGCCACCCGCACGATGTTGTTCTCGGGTTGCTGAGCCGTGAGGGTCACCCCCGCCGTCTGACAGTGGGTACGGAGCCGCCACGACGCCGGATTCCGAGCTCCATACACCTCTTTCAGCCGCCGAGCCCAGATCCGGCGAGCGGCCCGAAGCTTGGCGATCTCCTCGAAGAAATCGTTGTGGATATCGAAGAAGAAGGAGAGGCGGGGGGCGAAATCGTCTACATCCAATCCCCGGGCGATTCCCCGCTCCACGTACTCGAATCCGTTCCGGAGCGTGAAGGCCAGCTCCTGCCCCGCCGTGGCCCCGGCCTCCCGGATATGGTAGCCGGAGATGGAGATGGGGTTGTACTTGGGGGCGTGCTGGGAGCACCACTCGAACATATCCACGATGGCCCGGAGTGCCGGCTCCGGCGGGTAGACCCAGGCATGCTGGGCCTGATACTCCTTCAAAATGTCATTCTGTACGGTACCGCGGAGCTTGTCCGCTGAAACTCCCTGCTTCTCCGCAGCAGCCACGTAGAAGCAGAAGAGGATGATGGCGGGGCCGTTGATGGTCATGGAGACGGACACCTGATCCAGGGGGATCCCCTGGAAGAGCGTCTCCATGTCCGCCAGCGACGAGATGGCCACCCCACAGACCCCCACCTCACCCAGCGAACGAGGATGATCCGAGTCATACCCCATGAGGGTGGGGAAATCAAAGGCCACCGACAGACCCGTCTGCCCGTTCTTCAGGAGATAGTGGTAGCGCTCGTTCGTCTCCTCGGCGGTGGCGAAGCCGGCAAACTGGCGCATGGTCCAGAGCCGCGTCCTGTACATGGTACCGTAGGGCCCCCGTGTGAAGGGGTACTCGCCAGGGAGCCCCAGCGCCTCGCGGTAGCTGTCCTCCCCCTCCCGATCCAAGGGAGTGTACAGGGGTGCCACCTCCCGTCCCGAGACCGATGTGAAAGAGGCATCCCGCTTGGGCGCCCCGTCGTAGCTGGCCTCCCACCGGGCAAGGCGTGCCCGGAGCGCCTCCACCTCTTCCTCCTTGCGCCGGAGGACATCCTTGAGAGCAGCGGCGTTTACGTCTCGTTCGATGGTGGACATGCGCACTCCGGGCTGCGGATTCAGAAGAAGGTCTGGAAAAAGATCACTCGCCCAGAAGGAAGGGTCAACGAGACGGGGTGGCCGGGGGCACCAGCTCCGACTGGGCGAAGCGGAGGCCAAGTTGCTCCAGGAACCGGGTCGCTTCCGAGTATGGGGTCTCGGTTCCCTCCTCGATCCGGTCCAGCGCCTCCGGCAGGAGTTCGCCCCTGCCCAGTAAGCGTCGGACATGCCTCCGGGCCTCCCGGTCCATCACCTCCCGGATCCGATCCGCCATGCGGGCACGGCGGCGCTCCTCCAATTCTCCAGAGGCCACAAGCCAGCTCCGATGGCGATCCACCGTACTCCGGAGTTCATCCACCCCTTCCCCGTTCTGGGCCTGGGTCAGAAGGACCGGCGGCACCCAGATGTCAGGGACCGGCTCTTCCGTGGGGGAGGCGGAGCTGACTGGGGCGGAGGGTGACCCGGCACCTGAGGCCGGCCCGTGATGCCCGGCAGGCCCATGGTGACCCGTGGGTCCGTGATGACCAGCCGGCCCGTGATGACCGCCCCCTGCCCCGGGCACCCGCCCGGTCCGGAGCTTCAGCGCTGAACGGATCTCCTTGACCAACCGGTCGGCCCCCGGTCGGTCCGCCTTGTTCACCACGAAGACGTCGGCGATCTCCATGAGACCGGCCTTCATGGCCTGGATCCCGTCGCCGGACTCGGGCGTGAGTACCACCACCACCGTGTCGGCGGCTCGGGTGATCTCCAGCTCCGTCTGTCCCACTCCCACCGTCTCGATGAGGACCCGGGGAAAGCCCCAGGCATCCATTACATCCACCACCTCCTTGGTGGTGGTGGCAAGCCCCCCCAGCGACCCTCTCGAGGCCATGGAACGAATGAAGATTCCAGGGTCCGTGGCAAGATCATTCATCCGGATCCGGTCACCCAGAAGGGCTCCGCCGGAGTAGGGCGAGGTGGGGTCCACTGCCACGATCCCCACCTCCTCACCCTCCTTCCGCGCCAATCGGGCGAAAGCGGATACCAGCGAGGACTTTCCGGCACCTGGGGGACCGGTGAACCCGACGCGACTTCCTCCGCCCTTCCCCGTGGCCATGAGGATGTGAAGGAGTTCCTGGAACCCGGAACGCTCATTCTCCACCAGGGAGATGGCCCGCGCCAGGGCGATGCGCCGCCGGCCTTCCATGGCGGCGAGGAGGGAGGAGATGCCGGCGGACGGGGTGAGATCGGCAGCGGACCCGGGGCCGGAAGACGAGGGGGATTGGGAAGGAGTCATGGGCATCGATTCGATGGAAACGCCGGGGTAGGCAATGAGAAGGCCGGGCACGCTCAAGGGCGCGGCGGTCGGATCCCGCGGGCATGTCGCAGTGGATTCTCCAGGAGGTGCGTCGGGATGAGGAAGGTGAAGAGGAACATGGAGAGAGCCACCAGGAGCCCCGCCGCCAGGAGCCAGACGTTCTGGAGTCCAAGATACAGGATGGCGCTGATGAGGGCGGTGGCGGTGGCGAAGACCGAGAGCAGCAGGCGTCGGGCCTGCAGGTGCAGGAAGCGCTCCTGGCTCTGGGAGTCCCGGGGGTGCACCCGGACCCTGAGTTCTTCCCTCTCCACCCGACTGAGTACGTCCCGGATCACCCGGAGGCTCGTCACCGCCTCGCCCAGGAGGTCACGGGCCATATTCATGGGCTCCCGGGCCGTCTCCTTCACCAGGCGCGACCGGTTACGGGCCAGGACCCGCCGCATCATGAGGAGCCCGTTGAAGTCCTTGTCATAGCGAAACCCAATCCCCTCCAGGAGCACGGCGGCGCGGAAGAAGTAGACCAACTCCTGCGGAAGGAGGATGGGCCAGGTATAGAAGGTATCCCAGACCTGCTGGATGATCTCCTGCACCCGCTCCCGGTGGGTCGTTCGGGCTCGTTCCATGATCCGCATGACCTCGGTGGCCGCCTCCCGGATGTCACCCCGGGACACCTCGGGCGAGATCATCCCCAGCTTGTACATCCCGTTGATCATCCCGTCCAGATCATCCCGCTCCACCGCCAACGCCACCGAGAGGATGCTGTCTCGGGTCCACCGAGGCACCTCCAGCGCCATCCCCCAATCGAGCACCACAATGGTGCCCGCCGAGTCCACCAGGAGGTTTCCGGGATGGGGGTCGGCGTGGAGGAAGCCCTCCAGCATCATCATCCGTAGATAGAGTTCCGCCAAGCGCTCCATGACGTCGTTGAACTCGAGCTCCCCCGAAGTGAAACGGTCATGCAGACGGTCCACCTTGGTGCCCTTCATGAACTCCATCACCAGCACCCGACGGGTCGATACCCCCTGGATCACCAGGGGCGCCCGAACCCGGGGGTCCTTCCGGAAGATCCGGCGGAACCGCTCCATATTCTCCGCCTCGCTCCGGAAATCCATCTCTTCCCGGACCCGGACGGCGAACTCCCGAAACACATTGGTGATGCCCTGCACCTGGTGGGTGGGGAAGAGGACATTCACCCAGAAGAGGAGTCGGAAGGAGAGATCCAGATCCAGCGTCACCATCTCTTCCACCCCGGGGCGCAGCACCTTGATAGCCACGTCCTGCCCCCGATACCGGCCCCGGTGGACCTGCCCCAGCGACGCGGCGGCCATGGGCTCGTCCTGAAACTCCTCGAACACCTCGCTCACCGACCGGCCCAGCTCCGCCTCCACCACGGCCCGGGCTGCAGACGCCGGGATGGGAGGGACCTGGTCCTGGAGGGTGCCCATGGCGGAGAGGTATGGCTCCGGGACCAGATCGGCCCGGGAGCTGAAGATCTGGGCCAGCTTGATGAAGGTGGGACCGAGTCCGGCGATGACCGCCACCAGCCGCTGGGCCCGCGCCTCGTGATGCCCCTCTTTCCGCCGCGTCGGCCGGCCCACCAGGATGAAGCGTCGCCGGTCCCGGAGGAACGCCCATAGGAAGGGGAAGAGGCGGAGGGCGATGAGAACGCCCCGGATCGTACGCCTCATGACGACATGACCCGGGCCAGAAGTTCTTCCTGCCGCCGGTAGTGGGGGCTCTCGCCTCGGGCTTCCGCCTCTTCCGGGTGGTCCCAGCCCAGGGTATGGAGGAGGCCGTGGATGACCAGGCGCACCAGCTCCTCCACCTCCGCCACCCCTTCGTCGAGAGCCTGCCGACGAGCCTGCTCAATCCCGACGTAAAGGTCGGCGTGGGGTGGCTCCTCGACCCCATGGAGTTCAAAGGAGAGGACGTCGGGAACCCAGTCGTGACCCAGATGCTCCCGGTTCATCCGCCGCGCTTCGTCGTCGGTCAGGAAAGCCACCGAGACCTCACCCTCCTCCCATCCCTCCTCCCGGAGGGTAAGATGGACGGCCTCCTCCAGGAGAGAGCGGGGAATGTCTTCTCCTTCTGGGGCGCTCAGGTGGACGACGATTCCCGTCACGGCAGCCGGCCGGCTTCTGTGGGGACCCCGTTGCCCCGTGGTGTCTTCGCGGCGCCCCCGTCGGATTCACCGCCCCGTTCGGTGTCGTCAGCCCTCGCAACCTCCTGGGCTCCATCCCCCTCCTGCCGCTCCGTCGGTCCCTCGGCCTGAGTCAGATGCCGGGTGTTGGGATAGTCGATGCGGTGATGATAGACGCCTGCCAGCACCTTCTGGAACTGACGCTTGACGATCCCGATCTCCCGGAGCGTCAGGGGGGCTTCGTCGAGCTGGCCCGCCTGGATCTTGCCGTCCACGATGTTCTCGATGAGGGAGCGCACCCGCTCCGGGGTTGGGTCCTGAAGGCTCCGGGTGGCCGACTCCACCGAATCGGCCAGCATCACAATGGCGGTCTCCCGGCTCTGGGGCTTGGGGCCAGGATACCGGAACTCGGCCACATTGACCCGCTCGCCCTCCCCGGCCTCCTTCCGGGCCCGGTCCAGGAAGTAGGCGATCTCCTGGGTCCCGTGGTGCTCCGGGATGAAGGCGGTGAGTACATCGGGAAGCTTGGCCTCCCGGGCGAGGCGGACCCCCTCGGTCACATGCTCCCGGACCAGCGCCGCCGAGGTGGTGGGCTTCAGCTTGTCGTGGGGATTCCGCCCGGCCTGCTGATTCTCGATGAAGTAGTGGGGCTTCAGCACCTTCCCCACATCGTGGTAGTAGACGCCCACCCGGCATAGGAGTCCGTTGGCGCCGATTGAATTGGCCGCAGCCTCCGACAGATTCGCCACATTGATGGTGTGGGCGTACGTACCCGGCGCCTCCATGGAGAGCCGCTTGAGGAGTGGCCGGTTGGGATCGGCCCACTCCAGGAGCGTCTGGTCGGTGGTGATGCGCGTGAACCACTCGAAAACCGGGAGGAAGCCCATGGCCAGGATGGCGCTCACTACGGCGTTCCCGCCGGCCCACGCCAGCGCCGTGCCCACCACCCGTGCCTCCCGCCCGGTCACGAGCCCCAGCGCGCCGATGGAGGCCAGATAGGCGCCGGCGATGATGGCGATGAAGATCCAGGTCTGGGCCCGCCGCCGCACTGCCCGGACGGACAGGGCGGCGGCGGCTCCCGCGATGAAGACCGGCGCCCAAGCGTGCACATCCTGGAAGGGAGGTTGCACCCCTACCAGAACCGTCAGGACCCCCACCAGGATGAGGGCCAATCGCCCATCCCACAGGACCGCCACCGCTAGGGCCGCGAAGGCGATGGGCAGGGCTTCCGGAGGCACCTGGTTGGCCGCCACCACCCCCGCTGCCACGGCGAAGGCCAGGATGATGAGCGCCTGCAGTAGCACCCAGCGGAAGTCCTGGTAGACCTTGGGCCGGAAGAAGAAGAGGAGAAAGCCGAAGGCCGCCAGGATGAGGGAATTCAGGAGGATGCTGCCCAGGAACGGCCCCGCCTGGAAGCCCCGGTCTTCCAGCCGGCCCGCCGCCCGCAGCGCCTCCTCATAGGCCTGTAGGCGCTCCACCTCCGCCTCCCCAACCTGCTGGTTGGCCCGCACCACCGCCTCTCCCTGAAGGACGGTCGCTCGATTTGTGGGCACAGCCCTTCGGGCCGCATCCCGGTCCCGTTCCGTCGCCTCCGCATCGAAGCGGAGGGTGGGGCTCATGAAGCGGATGAGGGTCAGGCGGAGGAGCTCATCGACCTCCGAGGAGGCCTGGGGAGGGAGGAGCCGAGCCACCCGCTGATAGAAGTCGCCGGAGCTCATGACCGAGTCACGCGGCACGTAGCGCTCCTCGCCCTCCGGATCCACCACCAAGAGCCGGCCCGGCCCCACCGTCTCCTGCCGTCCGGCCTCGTCCAGAACGCCCTGGGGGAGGATCTCGTCGGCGGCCCGGAGGGCCGTGGACCTGAGAAGGGCCCGGGAGTCGTCGGAGAGGAGGAGTTGCCGCTGGGCGAAGGACGCGGCAATCCCCAGGTCCGACAACCCCTGGGAAAGAGCCTGATGGGGATCGGGGCGTCCCTGGGCGTCCTCGGCAAGCTGGAAGAAGTTCTCCAGAGAGGCCCGCATGCTCAGGGCAGCCGCCGGCTCCAGGCGGAAGGTGGGCGGAACCGAGGCCGCCGCCGCCGCCCGCTCCCGCTCCAGATCTTCCGGGTTCTTGGGAACCCCGAAGGTGAGGGAGGCGATGACGTCCTCGTCCGCCACCATCCCCGCCTGGAAGCGGGCCACCTCCGGCCTCGGTTCCGGAGGAAAGAGGAGGGTGACGCTCAGGGCCAGAAGCAGCAGGAGGCCCACACGGCTCCCATGGTGCAACGCACCATCGGGCCACCGCTTCCCCGGGGGCCCGGAGAGGCGCGCCAGCGGCGACAGTGCCCTGGTCGCGAAGCGGGACGCCCCGGAGAATCGGGTCACGGAGAGTCCCCGTCGTCGTGCCCTGCCTCGGCGTAGGCACGGATGATGTCCTTCACCAGTCGATGCCGCACCACGTCGGAGCCGTCCAGATAGATGAAGGCGATCCCCTCGATCCCGGTGAGGATGCGCTCCACCTCCAGAAGCCCCGAGTCTTCCCGTCGGGGAAGGTCGATCTGGGTCTTGTCGCCGGTAATGACCACCTGCGAATTGAGACCGAGCCGCGTCAGGAACATCTTCATCTGCGCGGTGGTGGCGTTCTGTGATTCGTCCAGGATGACGAAGGCGTCGGAGAGGGTTCGGCCCCGCATATACGCCAGGGGCGCAATCTCGATGGTGCGGTCTTCCAGCGCCCGCGCCACGCGCTCCGCCGGCATCATGTCTTCAAGGGCGTCGTAGAGGGGGCGGAGGTAGGGATCGACCTTCTCCTGCAGATCCCCCGGGAGGAAGCCCAGATTCTCTCCCGCCTCCACCGCCGGTCGCGCCAGAATGATCCGGCGTACCTTCTTCCGGTAGAGGGCGTCCACGGCGGCGGCCACCGCCAGGTAGGTCTTCCCCGTCCCCGCCGGCCCGATCCCGATGACGATGTCGTGCTCCCGGATGGCCTCCAGATAGCCGGCCTGACCGGGAGAGCGAGGCTGGATGACCTTTCGGGATCCAGGGAGCGCGATGCGCAGGTCGTCCCGGACCACCGTCCGTGCGGCGTCGGCCCCGCGCCGCTCGAACTGATCGGCGAACCGCGACACATCGGCAGAATCGAAGGGGGCCCGGAGCCGGGCCAGTTCGATGATATGCTGGATTACCGGCACAGCCCGCTCCAGCCGCTCCACCTCACCGGACAGGATGAGATGGTCGCCGCGGAGCACGATCCGGATCCGGAAGCGGCGCGCCAGCTCCTGGATGTTGGAATCGTTCACCCCTGCCAGCAGGAGTTGGTCTGCTCCCTCAGTGCTCAGGCGATGTTCCACGATGGTGCCGCTGCTCTCGGCCATGCTCCTCCGCGTGTCCTCAGGTCCGTGCGGTCAGGCCCTCCGGGCCCGACCGGTTCCCTCAGGCCGGGCTCTCCGGCTCGGGGCTCGAGGTGTTGTTCCCCTTGGCGCTCTTCTCCCGGCGCTCCAGGTGCAACTCCATCAACTCGTCAGACTCAACCGGGGACGGCGCGCCCTCGAAGAGCGCCCGGGCCGCCGTGGTCTTGGGGAAGGCGATGACGTCCCGGAGGCTCGGAGCCGCCAGGAAGTCCTTCACGATCCTGTCCATCCCCAGGGCAATCCCGCCGTGGGGCGGGGCGCCGGAGGCCAGCGCCTCCAGGAGGAAGCCGAACTTCCTGTCGATCTCCCCATCATCCAGCCCCAGGATCCGGAGCACCTGCCTCTGCACGGCAGGGTCATGGATACGGAGGCTCCCCGATCCGAGTTCCGATCCGTTGTACACCAGATCGTAGGCGATTCCCCGCACCGAGAGCGGATCGTCCTGGAGCCGGTCCGCATCGTCCGGATGGGGAAGGACGAAGGGGTGATGGTTGGCCCACATCTCTCCATCCTCCTCCTCGAAGAGCGGAAAGTCCAGCACCCAGAGCCAGGCGTGCTCCCGGACCTTGGGCAGCTCCAGGAGTCGGATCGCCGCCTCGCGGGTGGCGGAGAGGGCCGGGGAGGTGATCCGATCGGCTCCTGCGGCCACCAGAAAGAGATCTCCTTCCGCCGCCTCCAGCCCCGTCCAGTGACTCTCCTCCAACCAGCGGGCCAGGGGACCACTCCCGCCGTCAGCGGTCCGCTTCGCCCAGAGAAGCCCCGGGGCGCCCGCCGCTTTCGCCGCCGCCTCGATCTCCTCCACCTGCCGGCGAGAGAGGGAGGCGCCGCCCGGGAGGCGGAGGCCCCGGATCCGGCCTCCTCCCTCCACCGCACCCCGGAGGATGGCGGAGTCGGCGGTGCCCAGGACCCGGGTCCAATCCCGAATCTCAAGCTCCCACCGAAGATCGGGACGATCGGAGCCGTACCGGTCCATGGCTTCCGCCCAACTCAGCCGGTGGAAGGGGGGGGCGGCCTCGATCCCGGCGATCTCCGCCATCTCCGCCATGAGCCCTTCCACCCACTCCAGGATATCGTCGGGCCCCACGAAGGAGGCCTCCAGGTCAATCTGGGTGAACTCGGGTTGCCGGTCGGCCCGGAGATCCTCGTCCCGGAAGCAGCGTGCGATCTGGATGTACCGGTCGAACCCGGCGGTCATAAGGATCTGCTTGTAGATCTGCGGACTCTGGGGGAGGGCATAGAACTCCCCGGGGTGAACGCGGCTCGGCACCAGGTAGTCCCGAGCCCCCTCCGGCGTCCGCTTGGTGAGCATGGGGGTTTCCACCTCCAGGAATCCCAGACCGTGGAAGTAGTTGCGGGTGGCCAGGATGAGGCGGTGACGGAGGAGGAGGTTACGTTGGAGCTCGGCGCGGCGTAGATCCAGGTGACGGTACCGCAGACGGAGTTCCTCCGCCGGGAGTTCGTCGCCGGGCCCACGGTAGACAGGGATGGCCGGGGTCTCGGCACTGTTCAGGAGGGTGAGGGTCCGGGCCTGTAGCTCCACATCCCCGGTGGGGAGCTCGGGGTTCCGGGCTTCCTCCGGGCGGAGGCGGAGCTCCCCCGTGATCCGGATCACATCCTCGGCACCGAGGCCGTGGGCCGACTCGAGCCCCCCGGCCTCAGTCCAATCGGGCCCGAAGGAAACCTGCAGGAGGCCGGAGCGGTCTCGTAGATCCACGAAGAGGAGACCACCCAGGTCCCGCCGACGATGGACCCACCCGGTGAGGGTGACCTCACGCCCGGCATCCTCGCCCCGGAAAACACCAACGGCGTCGGTCCGGAGCCGGGTTGCCAGCGAGGGGGTGGGATGGGCGGAGGAGGCGGCGGGGGACGTGGGGGTCCGGGAGCTCATGGGCATTCCAGTTGGGATCCGGGGAGCCGGGGGAGGGTGGGAGGGCGGAGGCGGGAGGACTTCGCCGGTGCGGACTCCCCCTATGGCGAGGGGACCCGCAGGGACCATGGCGCAACCGCAGTACGCCCGGGAGTACACCTTCCTGGAAAGCACCTTCCGCCGAGAAAGGCGCTAAGTTAATGGGACGCTGGACCGGGCTCAAGCGAACGAGGCCGTTGGTCCCGGGGAACACCCCGGTCCGCCTCGGTGAATCGGTCCCTTGATGAGGGCGAATGGCCCCGCCGACTCCGGTGTACCTCAAAGAGAACACATCCGCGCCGCACCTCCGGGTCCGGACGCGGTTGCCTGTGCCCGAACCCAGCTCCCTGTCATGCCCAGCACCGATTCCATGCTCGATCCCCGCCCCCACCTCCTCTCCCTCCTCCCCGACGAACTGGAGGTACGGCTCCGTGAGCACATGGTCTCCCGGGGTCAGCCCGGATACCGGGTGGGGCAGGTGAAGGACTGGATCTACACCCATCTGGCCACCTCCTTTCACGAGATGACCAACCTGCCGGTGGCGGAGCGGGAGGCGCTGGATCAGGCCTTCCGGATCGGGCAGCCCCAGGTCCACACCGTCTCCATCTCCACCGACGGAACCGCGAAGCACCTCTGGAAGATGGCCGACGGTGAACTCATCGAATCCGTGCTCATCCCGGCGGGGGACCGACTCACCCTCTGCCTGTCATCTCAGGCTGGGTGCGCCATGGGGTGTACCTTCTGCGCCACCGGGTGGGGCGGGTTCGGGCGTCAGCTCACCGTCGACGAGATCGTCACCCAGTACCGATCATCGGCGCGGTGGCTCGCGGAAAACGGACGGGAGCCCATCACCAACGTAGTCTTCATGGGGATGGGCGAGCCCCTGGCGAACCGGAAGGCGGTCCATCCGGCCCTCACCATCCTGAACCAGGGTTTCGGCCTGGGAGCGAGGCGGATCACGGTCTCCACGGTGGGGGTGATCCCGGGGATCCGGGAATTGGCGGTCCGCCCCGAGCAGTTCGGGCTGGCCCTCTCGCTCCATTCGCCGGTGGAAGGGCTTCGAGCCGAACTCATCCCCCTGGAGAAGCGCTACCCCCTGCCCGAGCTCCTGGCCGCGCTGCGGGAGTTCCGGGACGCGGGGGGACGCCGCATCACCTTCGAGTACACCATGATCCGGGGCGTGAACGACGCGCCCGAGCTGGCGCCCCTCCTGGCGGAGCAGGCCCGGGAGCTGGGGGCCTTCGTGAACCTCATCCCCTTCAACCCCATCCCGGACCAGGACTGGCTCCCGTCCCGTCCTGACCGGATCGAGCACTTCCGCCGGACGCTGGATGAGGCCGGGGTATCCACCGCCGTCCGGGAGCCCCGGGGTCGGGACATCGACGCCGCCTGTGGTCAGCTCCGGGCCAACGCCCTGGTCCAGATCGAGGGGGGGCGGCCTCGGGCCCGGGCCCGCTCCCTCGCCGTCAGCGGATCCGCTTCCCGATCCGCTCCCAGCGCGCCTCCCGGATGAACCGGAAGGAGGTGGGGGCGGTGCGGTCGTAGGAGAAGTAGAAGAAGAGGGCCCTGCCCTCGATGCGCCACCGCTCGATCAGCCCCCAGTAGCGAGAATCCAGGGAGAAGTCCCGGTTGTCGCCCAGCATGAAGTAGTTCTCGGCAGGCACCACCAGCGGGCCCCAGTTGTCCCGGGTCGGGCGGTACTGGGAGCGGTCCACCCCAGGTGCCAGATGGTCCCTCTGCCACGCCATCCACGGGTGCTCATCGTCCCCATCCGGGTCATCCCACCTCACCCATGGCTCGCTCTGGGGCTCTCCATTTACCCAGAGCTGCTTGTCGCGCATCTCAAGGGTGTCGCCGGGCATGCCCACCAACCGCTTCACCAGCTTCATCCGGTCCTCGTGGGCAGGGTCAAAGACCAGTACGTCCCAGCGCCGGGGCTCGGAGTAGGCAGGCGTCCGGGCGGTGGTGCCGGGTATCCGGGTCCCCATGGCGACCCGATCCACCATGAGGAAGTCACCCACCAACAAGGTGTCTTCCATGGACCCGGATGTGATGACGAAGGTCTGTACCAGGAAGGTCCGGATGACCACCAGGAGCACCAAGGTGATAACGATGCTCTTGACCCACTCCATGGTGCCGCCCCAGCGGCCTGCAGTACTGGTGGGCGGGCCCCGTCGCTCACCTCGTCGCCCTCGGCTCGAGCCGGAACGGCTCAGCCCTCGATCTCGTCTGCTTCTGGACAACGGCCCCTCCTCCGGGGCTAAGGGTTCTCGTGCGTATCCTGTTTCGGATCCAGGAAGCGGCGCAGATCCCACCATGGTACCGGCGTCACCTCACCCGCCACCTCCTTTTCCCCGCTCACCCGGTCCGGATCCCAATCCTGACCCAGAATAACCGTCACATCGGCGTACCTGGTGCTGTCACGTTCCACCTCCACCTCAACCACCCCGAGCCACCCCGCCACTGCCCTAGCGCTCTGGCCCCCGTCGGTGAGGGATACGACCCGGGTCCTCTCGTGGTCGAAGGAGCCGGCATTGCCAACTTCCACCACATCGAAGCCACCCTCTCGAAGGAGATCCGTCGCCCGAGCGGCGAGTCCGGTCACCCCAGCCCCGTTCAGGACCTGAACCCGGATCCGGGACCAACTGGCCGGGGGCTCGGGACGCTCCCGATCCTGGGAGGCCAGCACCCCGTCGTGGGCCAGTTCTTCGTCGAAGAGGTGTGCTGCCACCATGAGGCCGCCCACCACCACCGTGCCCAGTACCAGGACAGTCAGGAGCGAGCGAAGTCCACGCCCCCTTCGCTTCAGCCGTCGCCCCCTCACCGCTTCGCCATCTCCCGGGCACCGGCCAGTCCCTCCTGCCAGGGCGCCTCCGCCACCAGGACGTTCCAGAGCCCCACCGTCTCCTGATGGAGGGTCCGGTCCCTGGCCAGCGTCCCCTGAATCCGGGCACGGACCACGTCCCTGAGCACCAGCGGAAACTCCTGAGGCATGCGGGAGCGCCGGGACTTCTTCCACTTCTTGCGATCCCGCCGGCCAGGTTCGATGTAATCCGCCACCACCAGGGCCCGCCCCAGTCCACCCAGGTCAGGGTGCCCCAAAGTGTGGAAGGCAACGGCCAGGAGGAAGTCCTCGTCGTCCACCCCCTCTTCCCGGAGTTTGCGGGCGGCGGCCGGGCCGTGGAGGAGTGCATCCGGAAGGTGCTCCAGATCCGGGACCAGCGTCCGCCGGAGCACCGCCGGTCGCTCGTTCTTCAGGGCGTCATGCAGAATCCCCGCCGCCTGCCAACGGACCACCTCGTGCTCCGGGAGCTTCAGAGCGCGGGCCCATTTGCCCAGAAGGCGGGCGACCCGCTCCATATGCTCCATACGTCCGCCGCTCACCCGCGCCCAGGGCGGCGCCTCACCGCGTCCCGCAGCGGCGACCTGCCGATGGAGGGGAGGGGACGGATCCGAGG
>SL_3KL_010_SEDDRAFT_10000939_pt1 | contig 25696 bp, 11 predicted proteins | sample SodLakKL_010_SED_2_FD_10381 | JGI IMG/M metagenome (IMG submission 10381) | reverse complement strand
AAACCCTTCAACCCTTAAACTTTTAACCCCTTCAACCTTTCAACCCCTTCAACTTTTAAACCCTTAAACCCTTCAACCCTTCAACTTTTAAACCCTTCAACCCTTAAACTTTTAATCCCTTCAACCCTTAAACTTTTAATCCCTTCAACCCTTCAACTTTTAAACCCTTCAACCCTTAATCCCATCATTTCCGTTTCTGTGTTTACTTTGAACCGACACACTTTCATCGTGCAGCAGCCGGAGCAGTGTTTCCACGAAACCGGGCCTTAGGCCCAGTGTTTCCCCTTGTTTTTGTCTGTCTTCGAACAGGTCTTTTTGCCGTGATGGTTGTACGATGCCCTGTCCATGCTCCTTTTTAAGCTTGCCGATCTCTTCTGACAGCGACAGGCGTTTCGCCAGCATGTTAAGGACCTGGTGGTCATGCTCATCAATTTGTTCGCGAAGGGCTTGCAATGCTTTTGTTGCATTGCTGTCGCTTTTTAACGGGTCCAGCTGTTTCATGATCTGATCAAACCGTCCGGGGTTGATTTGCTGAATGGGGTCTGTGAGGGCTTTCCCAGGTTGATGGTGTACTTCTATCATCAGCCCGTCCATTTTAAGCATCATGGCTTTAAGCGACACTTCAAGCAGCAACGATTCGTTTCCGGCGATATGGCTCGGGTCGCATAAGACAGGCAGTTGTGGCAGTTCTTTTTTCAATGCCATCGGGATGTCCCATAGGGGGATGTTCCGGTAGCGGATCTTTACGTGGGTCTGGAATCCGCGGTGGATGGCAATGAGCTTTTGTGTCCCCGCCAGGAAGATCCTTTCGATGGCACCGATCCACAGGGGCAGGTCGGGACAAACCGGGTTTTTTATCATGACAGGGATGCCGGTGCCCCGGATGGCGTTGGCGATCTCTTGTACCATGAATGGGTTGACGGTAGTGCGTGCACCCAGCCAGATCATGTCGATCCGGTGTTTCAGGCAAAGTTCGGCATGGCCGGGCCTGGCAACCTCCACCGCCACGGGCATGCCGGTCTCTTCCCTGATGTCGGTGAGCCATGCGAGCGCTTCCGCACCGCACCCCTCAAACTGACCGGGGCGCGAACGTGGCTTCCAGACACCTGCACGCAATACCGACACCTTGCCGGTGGCTGCCAGCCCCCGGGCTGTCGCGGCAAGCTGGTGATGACCCTCCACACTGCACGGACCGGCAACGATCAACAGGCCATCCTGTAAGGACAGCCATTCAGCCATTGACTCAATGGGTATGGATGTGGAGCCGGTCATGAAGGTTTTTATGCAAAGCTATAAAATAATGTGCTATTTTTATGTAGCGCTGACAATGCAGAACAGCGTGAATCTCAAAAGGTCGGAATAAATTACTATTTTTGTTAAGGTTGTTTTTGGGATAAGTATGGATATTCATTGTTCAGAACAAAAAATATCAAATTACAGGGCAGAGGGTAAAAAGCTTTTTGCCACGTCCAGCTTCCAGACACATAGCGTGGTTCTGCTGCATGTGTTGAGCCGTATCGATAAAAGTATCCCCGTATACTTTATCAATACCGGTTTTCATTTTGCTGAAACAATACAGTACAAAGACATGGTCACCCGGATGCTTGGGATCCATGTTGTCAACCTGACCCCGAATGTCCCCAAGAGCATGCAGACGAATGCTTCCGGCGACCTTATGTTTACCTATGATCCGGATTACTGTTGTTATCTGAACAAGGTCCAGCCTGTTGAGGCCCTTCTGGAACAATATGATGTATGGATCAGTGGCATCCGTGCCGATCAGAACAGTAACCGGCGGTGCTTCCGTGAAGAAGAGACAACACAGCACAACACCACCAGGTACCATCCGCTGTTGCATTGGACCACTGAAGATGTGGAAGCCTATATTTCCCGGCATGAATTGCCGGTCCATCCCCTTGAAGAGAAAGGCTATAAAAGTATTGGATGCGAGCCCTGTACCAGGCCTGTCAACGGCGACAACCAGCGTGATTCACGCTGGCCGGGGATGAAGAAGACAGAGTGCGGGCTGCATGTGTTCAGAGGGAACCCTGATAGGGCAAGCGCTTTGCCGGGGGCTGAAACAGGAAGCCCGGGTCGCAGCCGGGGCCCCGAAACACAAAACAGATGAACATACTGATCACAGGGGGTGCAGGATATATCGGCAATGAGCTGGTGTTTGAACTGCTGAAGGATCCGGCAGTGAGCGAGATCATCATCTATGATAATCTAAGCCGTAAGAACTATAACCTTTTCCTCGATACGCATTATGAGCCCAAAAAGGTTAGGTTTGTCTGGGGCGAGCTCCTTGACTCCCGCAAACTCCGCCAGGTGTTGCAAAACATTGATGTGGTCTACCATCTGGCTGCCAAGGTGTCGACACCCCTGGCAACGGAAAACTCACATCTTTTTGAACAGATCAACCATTGGGGCACTGCCGAGCTGGTCTATGCCGTTGAGGAATCAAAGGTGAAAAAGTTTGTTTATCTGAGCACCACCTCTGTCTATGGTGCCTCTGAGGAGATGGTGGCTGTTGACACGCCGCCTGACCCCAAAACCTTTTATGGCAGCAGCAAGTTGCGGGGTGAAGCACATGTTGAACGCCTTATGGATACAAGAGACGCCTGGATCATCCGTTCCGGCAATGTGTACGGATATAGTCCCAGTGTCCGTTTCGATGCCGTGATCAACCGGTTCATGTTTGAGGCCAACTTTATCGGGCGCATACAGATAACGGGCAACGGCAAGCAGCAGCGTGCTTTTGTGCATGTTGACAAGGTGGTGAACATGCTGTCTAACCTGTTGCACATTGACCTGTTGCCGGGCATTTATAACTTCAGCGAGCACAATTTCTCCATAGAGCATATTGCCGGAATCATCAAAGAGATCTATCCCCGGCTGGATATGATCTTTGTGAACCAGCACCTGGTGATGCGTGAGATCAAGGTGCTTCCCGACGAACGGATCATGCCGCTGCTGACCCTTCCGCCCGTGTCTTTCAAAGAAGAGCTTCTTCGCTTCAAAAAGAAGTTCTCATTCTCATCCGGGGCGTTTCAGGTTACATCAACGTAAATCGCAAACTAAACCCGCCATGCGTGTTGGTATTGGGGAACTGGTTCGACACGAACGGAGTGTTGATGTTGCGGTCGAAGAACAGGCGGAAGTTCACCCGGGGACTTATCTGGTATTCGGCAGAGGTGTTGAACGCTACGGAGCGCTGGCCCGAGGAAATGATATCGGTCTCTTCCAAAAGTTTTCTGAGGATGGTTCTGTTGTCGCGGACAGACATGTCGAAGCGCAGCACCAGGTCACTCTCAATGCGTTGTCTTCTGCCCGCTTGTGTGATGTTGAATGCCAGGTTTTGAAAGCGGTATCCTGCCCCTATCACGATCTCATTTCTGTAATTGTCGGTGACCTGGTTGTTGGCGAAGCTGAGGGTAATATCGCGTGAGCGACGGTACTCAAACCGGGTCATCAGGTTGTTTTGCCAGGTGACATCGATATTGATGAGCGGGTTGAATTGCTCGTTGATGGAGACCTGTCCGATCTCAAACTCCGGGATGAAGTCCTTCGACGCAACTTCCCTGGCCGACTGATAGCCGTCGGCTGTTTCACGGTACCTGATGTCGGACTGGAAGTTCCCTATGGTAAAGCTGGACCTGTACCCATGTCCGATGGTGAATGACTGGAACAGTCGTTGAAATGCCGGTATACGGGAGAGCCCGTCGTAGGTGAGCCTCCAGTTGGGCATGGGGATGCGCAGAAAGGGGTCCAGGGTGCTCCCGGAGGGGTCCCTGCCCGAATAGGCTGCCAGGAACGCCGGGATGAGCACATCCTGGGAGGTGGGTCCATAGCCGACAGGGAAACCGGTGGTGTCGTTCATGGCCCCATCCCAGTTCGGGTTGCGGTTTGCCAGCCGCATGGCAATATCATGGCGGTAGTCTTTGAAGTTTTCAAAGTTCTCTGACGCATAGGTGCGGTCGTCGACCGTTTCGAAAGTGGTGGACAGGGCGAAGAAGGAGATGCTGAAGCTCCCCGACTCCATCGGATTGAAAGAGCCAAAGTTGCCCAGGGTGTCTGCCTTGAAATATTCCCTGTGGGTCGTGGAATGGTTTCTTAGTGCGGTGACCTCAATGCGCAAATTGCGGATGGGCTCTACCTGTGAACGGGCTGACAGGTTTTTTGTGTGACTTTGGGTAAAGGGCACGTTCAGGTTTGGGTTGTCCGTGATCCATCCCTCCCTCGCGGCCTGGTCCCTGATATCTGCCTGACTGCCAAAGATAAAGGCTGTCCCCGGCGCCATCAGATCCCAGTCCTGGCCCAACACCGAAGCCTCCGGTGTAAAACCGGGCATGTGTGTCCCGCTGGTTTCAGTATAGTTGATGGAAAGATTACGCACAGACATCATCATGCGCAAGGCTATCTCGAAAACTTCCCTGGCATAATTGGGCCGGTCTGCCACGTCTTCAACAACCTCATCACGCCCCCCCGGCGGCTGAGGCCCCCTGCCCCGCTGCTGGCCACCCCTGCCACCACCACGCTGCTGATTGATACGTTGTAGAAAACCAACCTTGTTGTACAGGTTTACCAGGTTTGCATTGACATTCAAACGGATGCTTTGTGAGTTCTCGATGGTGTTCCCAAGGTCCATCGCTGCCCGTGGTGCGGCAATCCAGTCGAAGTCAGCCACATAGCTCGTATTGGCATTGATGAAATCAACAAGCGGAAGCCTGTTCAACGGAATATTGTAGGTCAGATTGGCACGGTGGGTGTAAAAAGTGGTGCGCCCAAGGTTCCTGATGTTTTGCCAGATGGTGTCCCTTTTTTCCCGGTAGTCATCGTCTTCCTTGTTGATCCGCCCTGCAGGCTCATCAATACGGGCCTGGGTGTTTGCCTGGAACTCAAGCCGCAGTGCACGTGTCAGATCAAAGCGGATGTCGTACATGCGGTCCCAGTCAAAAGACTTCACATAGTTGGGTTCAAGAAGAACAATGCCCGCACTCTTGCCCCGCATCAGTGATTCTGCGTATCCGCGATCCATGCTCGTCCGGAAAGACAAAGAACGCGGCATATAATAAAAATTGAACTCCCTGAGCAACCGCAACAGGTCGTTTTGAAACAGGGAAACATTGGAGAAAGGGGTGATGTTGTTCGGAGTGGTGCTGAAATTGTAATTTATGGTTCCACGATAATGCTTTTGCCTGTCAAACTCAATATCCACGTTGCGGGAATACATCTCTGTGTAAGCATAGGTGAAGTCAAAGTTTTCGGGACTGTAAATGCGGTTTTGACCACCGAAGCTACCAAAGGACACATTGGTAAAGTTGAGGCTCTTTCTTCTTACCAGGTCCTGGGCCAGCCTTCTGAGGGAGTCACGTTCTGCCGAAGTTTCATAAGATGCCAGGTCATCATCGAAGAAGATGTCGGGATTTAAGGGGTTATACAGGGGGTTGCTCACCGATTCGGAGTAGCTGAAGTGCATGGGGATACGCAAACCGAAGCTTTCCGGGAAGATGCGCCCCAGTTCCAGGTTGGTGGCAACATCATAATTGATGACCTCTTCCTGTTGCCTCTCATTAACCCGCTGGTCAATGCTGCCGAATCCCGGTGTGCTCATGAAACCGACAAGGGAGATATTACCCAGGTCGGCCAGGTTCGCATTGACCCGTGCATTTGCAGCCCACCCTCCCTGATCGTTGAAGTCATAAAGACGGAGCTCATTGACCCAGACCTCCGCCGACTTGGGCAGTCCGTCATCATCGGTTGTCCGGTTGGTCCTTTTTGGGTTCCGGATCCCGATCATGATCACCTGGATATTGCTCAGGGTGGGATTTCCGATGATGGTCATTTTGTTCTCCCCATCTGCCTGACGGAACGGGTTGTTGATCGACACATTCGAGTCAGCCTCGCGTGACAGGTTGTTCCTCAGTATTTTGAGCTCCTGTAGCTTGCTGAACTCAACATCAAAGTTGTTTTCTTCGGGCCATATCACATCGGGGTTAAAGGTCCTGGGCAGCCACGGGGTCACCTTTAACGGGACCTCATACTCATAGTAGTTGCTGGTGAAGTCGGATCCCAGGCGGATGAACACCGTCAGGTCACCATCTTGCAGATCTTCGTCTTCAATGATTTTCTCAGCGTGGGAAAACATTTTCAGGCGACGGTATTGCCTGACATCAAGGTTGGCGGTCTTGTAAACGGCCCTGGCGTCGCCGTCCTGCAGGTCAGTCACCCTGAATGCCAGCGACTGCTCATTGCGCTGATGCATGGTGGTGGTCCCAAGATCTTGTTCCCGTTCAATACCCGGTGGGAGGACATAGGGGATGGGGTGGCGTTGACCGTTTTCTTCAATGTTCACCGTAAAAACGTCGAAGGTGGTATCTTCATTGTTGCCGGGAACATATTCGCCGGGTGTGGCCAGCTCCCTGTCATATATGCGCCAGTCCCCCCTCACCAGCGCGAGTGTCGCAAAACGGCATATTACAGGCTCTTCAAATCCTTTGAAGAACATACGCATAAACCGGATCGACTTAAAGTCCTGAATGTTGCCGATCACCTGGCGGTTGGGGTCGCGCAGCGGCACCTTGAACTGGTACCAGCGGATGGTCTCCACCTCGTTGTTGGCAAGCCTCACCGTAGCCTCCATCATATCCGTGATGTAGTTTTCACCTATCTCCATGTCTCCCGGCCGCAAACTGATGCGGTATTGATAGTAACGTTCAGCCTCGTTGAGGGTGCCGTCCTCATTAATGTCTTCGGTATTCGGAACATTTGTGGCTGCTGTGGGATAAGGTTCGGGCGACTGCTGTGAGGTGGGGCTGTTGCCTTCAGGGCCGTTGTATCTTTTATACCTGTCGAGGATGCTTACCTCTTCGGCATCCATCTCCGTGCCCCTGTAGTACTGAAAGTTGTCGGCCGAAGGGTCGTTCCAGGCCTGCTGATAGGCTGCCGAGGTGGTGCCGTACATGTCGGCCAGCANCTGGAGGAAGTGGTCGTTGAAAAAAGACCTTTCATCTTCCGTGGACAGCCCGTCAAGTCCGACGTCCTGAAACTCCCTCGAGTCGGGGTTGTTGTCGAAGGCATTGGTGACGGCCATCACAGTGGGCACCCTGCCCCAGGCCGTGGTGTCTACATTCACCACCTCCTCATCGATGGGCAGACCGTTCTCAAAACTTTTTCTGCCGTCGCGCAGCACATCCTCCGAAACATCGCCAAGGTTGATATAGAGGTCACCTCCGCCATGGTTCTCATCATATACAAAAGGATCCATCAGCCAGAACTCCACATATTCGATGTTGGCGGCTTCAAAATCTGTCATGGGGAGCCCCCGCATCACTCCGCCCCACCGTGTATGCGGGTCAATGAGGGTGCCATCCTGGGCCATCCCGCGGCTGTAGGGAGACGCCAAAGGATCTGCATCATAGTTGTAAGGGCCCCTTTCCGAGGGATAAAATGCCATGTTGAGTACCGGGATCGGAGAGGGGATGCCCGTGGGACTCTCTTTATTGGGCCATAGTTCGTTTTCAAGGACCTCCCGGACGAAATGGTTGGACCGTTGTTCGGGGTCGTTACGGATATGGGAAGGGGTCAGGTTGTTGTTCCTGGTGAACAGGGGGTCTACCACATACCATGCCAGCCGTGCCACATTGAAGCGAAAGGCAAGCGTCGCCAGCGTGTCGTCGAAAGACACAGGGGCCGCTTCCGGAAACATCCCCTGACTGGTTTGATGCTGGGGGGTGCTGGCCAGATGCCAGCGCTGCACATTCTTCAGGTCAATTGCCGACTTGCTGCCTTCAAAATCGTCAATATATGCCGTCCCTGCACTGCCGATATGCCTCGAGTGGCCGGGGATCAGATGGGCAAACTCCCCGTTGAAAGTAAACCTTGATACCGTGTTGGTCTCATAAAACGGCAACCTGTCCAGGATGCGGGTAACAAGCTCCGACTCCGTCGTATAAGTGGTGTTCAGTCCCCAGATGGTGTTTGCGATGGGTTCGTCGCCATAGTTCACCTTCTGTGTGAGCGGTCGCTCAGAGAGGCGCATGATGGTGGCCCCCACGTTGAAGTTGTCATTGATGCGCCGATCGATATGCGTTCCTATCAGGGTTTTTGTCTGCAAGTTGAACAAGTCGGCACTCTCCAATGAGATCCTTATCGGGGTGCCCGAGTTGAGGATGCCCTCATTGATGATCCTGACGCGTCCCAGCGTGTAATCGACGGTATAGTCGACATTCTCAGTAAGCTGAACACCACCGGCGGTGACCATCACGGAGCCGGGAGGTACATTCATGGCATTCAGCGGGATCTCTGAACCGGCGGCCGACTGGAACCTGCCTTCCAGCAGCCAGCGGTTTTTTTCCGGAACCTGCTGGGCGCGGTATTTGGTGGTCGTATAGAGGGAGTCAAAGGCATATTTGTCGCCCAGGGCCTCGTCTTCAAGCTTTTTCCGGAGGTGCGCGCCAAAGGGCTCTGCCACCGGGAAATAGATCCTGCCGTTGTCGGACTCTATCGTGCCCCCCCGGGTTGCCGCATTGTCGATAAAGTCGAAGACCCCGTCAGGGATCGGGTCCAGCTGGGTGTTGAGACGGTCGAGGCCCATGACGCGGATCAGTGGCTGACCCTGTACCGCGCCCTCGTCAAGATAGCCTATCGGAACACCAAGCTCTTCACTTTCGTAAAGGATGTTCAGCCTGAACTGGTCACGGCTGATCTGGAAAGACCCCAGGTTGTAAACGTTCTTCATCATCAGGTCCCACATGGGATGATTGGTGTCTACACTGGTGCTTTTCAGCAGCTTGACGATAAGGCCGTCGGGGGCGGAAATATCGTTTGAGAACTCTCCCACCTGGTAAGTGGTGGTGTCGCCGATAAGGGTGTACTGGAAAGAGACCGCCAGCACCTGGTCAGGGTTGATGGTGCGGTTCAGGGAGATAAACCCAAGGGCAGGGTTGAAGGTATATTCGTTGCTTCTCAGCCGACGCGCATTTTCTACGTTCTCATAGTCGCTGCCGGAGGTAAAGCCCTTTGCCAACAATGTGCTGTTTACCTGGCTGATGTTGCGGATGGCGCTGACCATCTGCTGGTCGGTCAGCAGGTCGTTGGCATTGTTGTTGGGTGCCGGGCTGGGCCCCCCTTCGATAAGCTGACTGTGAGGCTGGTGCTCACCCAGGTCGGAGAAGGCCACGATGTTACGGTTGTCTTCGGTGGCAGCCCCCACATTGGTCACCCATACCTCTATACGTGTGATGTTGATGTTGGACATCACCGTGGGGAGCGTCGACAAGGCTTCGTCATAATTGTCGCGAAAGTATTGCGCCAGATAGTAGTGGCGGTTCTCTTCGTACTCATCGGCGCGAATCTCAAACTCTGTCAGCTGGGCTCCCCCCGCCACCTCGATGGTGGATGTCTCTGTTTTTTGCTGTGAGAACACGCTGGTGACCATGGTGTTCCCGAAGCGCAACTGGGTTTTGATGCCAAAAAGGCCCTGGGTGCCCCTGATGAGGCTGCCGGTAAGTGGCAGGGTGACATCGCCTGCCTCGATGAGTTGTACAATCTCGTCCTCCGTGCCCCTGTACTCCAGCTTCATCCTGTTCTCGAAGTCAAAGGTGGACTCGGTGTTGTAGTTGGCCCCCAGGTTTACCTTGGTGCCGATATCGGCCTCTACGGCCAGCTGGATCTTTTGCTGGAAGTCGAAATTGGTGGTCCGGCGACGCTGTTCATCCAAAGCCGGGTCTTCCCGGTAGTTCGACATCACACCAAAGATAAGCTCTGCCGACCCGCTGGGGCGGATGTCGATGGTGCTGCCCCCGAAAATACGGTCAAAGAACTCACTGCCAATATAAATCTCCGGCACCAGCCCTTCGCGACGCTCAAAAGGCTGGGGTGAAGCCTTCTCATTCCAGTAGTCCAACAGCCTGCTGTCAAGGTCATACTGAAGATAATCATCAAAAGAGATATAAACAGGCGAACCGATAACCATGTCGCCGACCTGCCTGGTCATGACGTAATGGCCCGACTCAGGGTCGTACTCATAATGGGTGGTGATGACACTGGGATTGGTCAAAGAGAGTCCGGATACAGGAAACCGTCCGAAGTCATACATGACGGCACTTTCCATGGGGAGCGCAGAGGCAGGTGCGGCAGCCACCTGCTCCAGGGTGTCGCTTTCGAACGCATTGTTACTTGCTGATGCTTTTACAGGCAGCAGGACAATGAACCAGATCCCCGGAAATAAAGTCAATAATTGCCTCAATAGCACCAAACCATTCTTTAATGAATCGAATCAGAAACTTTTTAATGCCTCCTTGACAAGATGCTCTGCACTGACAACTGTGCCGCGGTGTTTTTTCAGGATGGCAGCAATGGCTTTTTGGGCTGTATTTTTTGTAAAACCCAGCATTACTAAAGCAGATAACGCTTCTTGCTGGATAGTATTGTCTGTCGGCCCTAAATTTTCGGCCTGAAAAACCCCTTCTTTTTCAAGCCGGTCCTTCAAATCGACAATAATGCGCCGTGCAGACTTGGCACCGATGCCTTTGACAGATTCCAGCATATTGATATTGTTGCTGATGATGGCATTTGTGACCTCTGAAGGTGTCATGGCCGACAAGATCATGCGTGCCGTGTTAGGCCCTACGCCGCTGACGGAGATAAGGTGCCTGAAGACCTCCCTTTCGCCCTGGTCGGCAAAGCCATATAAGATATGGGCATCTTCACGGATCACCTGCAAGGTGTGAATGTGGACATTGCCTTTTTCCGGGATGGCATTGTATGTATACAGGCTGATATGCACCAGGTACCCGACTCCCTGGCAGTTAATGACCAGGCAGGCCGGGTTTTTTTCGGCTATTGTCCCCTCCAGGAATGCGATCATACGGAATGTTGTTGTCTGTTAAACCATCGCCTGGACGGCATCTGTCAACGGCTGCCATCCCTGCCTTTGTTTCTGCGTGTTTCTATTTAACGGCCTCTATCGCTGCTTTTAAAGATTCATGCAGTAACTCCTGCGGGGGTTGTGCGATGAATCCGTTGTCGATAAGGGATTTTGTGGTGGCCCGGGCATGTTCGATGTCTGTTTTCGCCAGGTCGTATGCCTCCTGCCAGGTCATTTCTTTGCGGGCCACGCCGTCTTTGATGGCTTGCATGGCAACATCGGCAGCTTCATAAGGGAATACGTCCGATTCGCTCATCTTGGCGATGATGTCTTCGATGTGGATGCCCCTTTTTTCTGAGAACTTGGCGATGGCTTCGGCGGCGGCGATGGCCATGTTGTCGGTGATCTTCCGGGCCCTCACCATCAGGGCGCCTTTGAGGATGCCCGGGAAGCCGATGGAGTTGTTAACCTGGTTGGGGAAGTCACCCCTTCCGGTAGCTACAATATGTGCGCCGGCTTCTTTGGCAGCATAAGGGTAGATCTCGGGAACAGGGTTGGCACAGACAAAGACGATAGACTTTTCGCCCATGGCTTCGATCCACTCCTTCTTGACAACATCAGGGCCGGGCCTGGACAGGGCGATGAGCACGTCCGCACCCTTCATGGCTTCTTCCATCGTCTCCACCTTGTCGGGGTTGGTGATCTGACAAAGCTCCCATTTGCGGTAAAAGCGCCTGTCTTCTTCAATGTCTGTCCTCCCTTTGTGAAGGGCCCCCTTGGAATCAAACATGATGGACTTTGCCGGGTCGGCACCGGCGGTGTTCACGATACGGGCAATGGTCGCGTTGGAAGCCCCGGCACCGAAATAAACGATCTTCACCTCCTCCATCTTTTTGTCTACCAGCTTCAGTGCGTTGATGAGGCCGGCAAGGGTGACGCATGCGGTCCCCTGGGCATCATCGTGCCATACCGGGATATCACACTCTTCGCGAAGAACGTCCAGCACCCTGTAACAGTTGGGCTGGGCAATGTCTTCCAGGTTGATGGCACCAAAGCTATACTGCGACATCTTCACGAAATCGATGATCTTCTCCGGGTCGTTCCGGCCATCCGGCCCTTTGCTGTCGACACATATGGCAATGCCGTCAACGCCGCCCAGGTACTTCATCAGGAAGGCCTTGCCTTCCATCACACCCATGCCGCCGGGAGGCGTGCAGTCGCCGTCACCCAGAACGCGCGTGGAGTCGCTGACTACAGCAACCAGGTTCCCCCGGTTGCTCAACTCGTAAGAAGTGTCATTGTCCTCACGGATGGTTGTCGAGATGTTTGACACCCCCGGAGTATACCAGACATTGAACCAGTTGAACCCTATAACCGGTGCTTTGGGGAGAGTTTGCATTTTTCCGTTGTAAAAACGGTGCGCACGCAAAGCCAGCTCCTTGTAAAAAAGGGTCTTGGCCCTGGCTTTCTGCGCCTGTGAAAAAGATTCTGGCAACAGCGCTTCCAGATTGTCTAAAGAGAGGGTTAGGTCTTTCATGTTGGTTTTTGTTTAGGTTCGGTGTAAAGATAAAATATTTTGATGTTTGCAATACACTTTTCTGACAATATGCTTCGGTGCCGAACCGGTCAAAAAAAAGCTGGAGCCCCACACCATACCTGGTCCGGGGCCATCAGGCTGCACACCAGGCTGTCCTTGGTCACAGGTCACCAGACCTTCCATGCTTCACTCCTTTTCATCCAACCATCAGCCATCCTGACGAACCAGTGGATGATTCCCGGCCTGTCGCCAGCTATTGACTAAGACCCGTGCCATGAACAAGTGTCCTCAACAGGCGTCTTTGAATCATTCGACCGTACGGCTTTTCAAATCATCTGACGACCTGAAGGCGTTCGGTGATCATTTTTCCGCCGGCCTCTACCCTGACAAAATAAATCCCGGGATGAAGGTGTCCGACATCAAGGGTTGTCCGTCGTCCGCCGGGCCTTTGCTGCGCCACGGTCCGGCCTATCAGGTCAATGACCTTCACCTCTTCGATCGTTGACGTGGCATCCACGTTCAGGGTGGCGCGTGCAGGGTTCGGGTAGATCCTGAGTTCGTCGTTCGCCGGCGACCCTTCGGGGTCCTCACTTTGCAGCGGAACCCCATGGTCGGGGAAAGCGGTGGTGGAATACATGCGGTATTCACCCGGCTGCAGGCTAATGGTTTGGTTGACGTCATCCACCTCAAGCTCATCACGGCTGAAAAACTCGTACCAGGTGCCTGTCTGCTGGAAGCCGGGATTTATCTCGCCGGCCTCTATACCAAAGTTGCCCAACACCGTGACCTGATTTGACGGATGGTTCAGGTGAATGCGCTTCATTGCCCCGTCGAGGCTGAGCGTGTAATCGTCGGTGCGAAACACATCGTGCTCTACCTTGAGTTTGGCCAGCATGGAATAGACATCATAAACCCTTTTCCTGCGCCAGTCGTCATAATAATCCCATCGAACAGGTTTGGGGTCGGTACGGCAACCATCGTCGATGGTGCCATCCTGGCAGTGGTTGATGGAATAGTCGTACCCAAGCTCCCCGAACTGCCATATCATCTTGGGCCCCGGGATGGGGAAGTAGAACACCGCCACCTGCTCGGCCCTCCTCAATGCTGTTGACATGTTTTTAATGTCGTGTTGCGGATTGCCGGAGTTGCCATAGGTCAGGTTTTTGAACATGATGCGTTCTTCGTCGTGGCTCTCCATATAGCCAATCAGGTGGGGGTCGTCCCAGCCCCTTGCCTGGTAAGATATCCACTCGAAGTTGCTGTCGTCTAGCCAGCCCATGGCTGCCTCCTGGTAGCTGTGCGTGATGTTGCCCCAGAGCATCATGCCATAGTCAGACAGCTCCCGCTCTTCGTTGTTGGCGGCAAAATGTTCGAGGATCACGTAGGCCTCGGGGTTGACCTCCCACACCTCGTCGGCGATACGTTTCAGGTTGGCGATGCGCGCCGCATCGTAATGCCACCCCTGGCCACCTGTCTGCTCATTGGTGAATCCTTTGGTGAAATCGAAACGGTAGCCATCCACCCTGAACTCGGTGATCCAATATTGGACAATCCGCTTGAACATCTCCCTGGTGTGCGGGCTGTCCTGGTCGAAGGTGTTGCCCCAGCACCATGGCTCGTGGGGACATTCTTCGAGGTACCAGGGGTTCTCGGGCAAGGGCTGTCCCCAGGAACCCGCATCCTGGTCGAAATACATCTGCACCAGTGGCGACAGGTTGAAACTGTGGTTCAGCACGATGTCCAGCACAACGGCAATGCCCCGTTTGTGGCATTCGTCGATGAACCGTTTGTAATCTTCACGGGTGCCGTAAGCCTTGTCGGTGGCGAAATACAATGCCGGGTTGTATCCCCACGAGATGTTGCCCTCGAACTGGTTGATGGGCATAAGCTCTATGACGTTGACACCCAGGTCCTGAAGGTAATCCAAAGAATCCATCACCGTCTTGATGGCACTGGTTTCCACGAAGTCGCGAATAAGCAACTCGTAGATGACCATGTCTTCCGGATCGGGTGGGGTGAAACCGGTTGCCTCCCACTGGTAAGGGGTGTGTCCTGGATGCATGATGCTGACAAGCCCGGTGGTCTTGCCGTCCGGATAGGGCTTTAACCCGGGGTAGTTGAAATCATCGATCCAATGGTCGTTCCACGGATCCAGCACCTTGTGGGTGTAAGGGTCGGCCAGGCGAAGCTCGCCGTCAATATAATACTGGAACCCGTATTCAGTGTCCGGCTCCAGGTCTGTGACAGTAAGCCAGAAATGTTCCCCGTTGGGGGTGCGGTACATGAGGTGGTCTTCTTTCAGCGACCAATCGTTCATGTCGCCGATCACAAAGACAAAATCCTTAAGGGCCGGCGGGTCATGCAACACGAGGGTCACGGTATTGTCATCTATATAGTTGATCCCGTTTTGTACTCCGTCAGGCAAAGGCTTCTGGGGCACCTCCTGGAGGATATATACAGACAGTCCGGCTTCATCCGTTTCCTGGTCTTCACCATAGGCAATGACCAGGATATGTTGTTCTCCTTGGGTGTCGGCATGATAATCGTAGGCCAACGTGGCTTCCGTGGTAGAGGTGATGTAATCGCCGTTGATCCGGAGCTGGATCGAGTCAGACTCGTTTGCCACGGCTTTGACGGGGATCGGGTCGCCGGGATGATAAACAGGCTGAAGCCCGTAAGGGGAACGTATCACAACCTTAAGGCCAGGCTCCACCACCTCGACAAAAAGATCCTCCGTTTGCGGACTGCCTGTTTCGCCACGGAAGACAAAATGCATGCCGGTGATGAGGCTGTCTGTCGGCACAGAATAAAAGGCATGGATGTCGGGCGCTATCTCAAGCTTGTACAGATCATCTTCGATGCGCGTGAGCCGGGGCTGCTCATCATTGTTGCCCCAGTTGCTGATGACATATTGCCAGTTGCGTGCGTTGAAAAGCTGCACCCCGGTATGGGTATACACGTCGCCGGTATATCCCTCCATATTGCCCGAGCCCTGGGTGGCATCAAAATAGATGGTCACAGGAGAACCGGTCGCCGGGAGCGGCGGGTCCGTGGTGATCTGCGCCTGCAAAGCCTGCGAAAAAATGATGGTTATTGTGAGAAAAACAACATGAACGTTAAATTTTTGCATGGGATATGGAATTAAAGATTACAGATACAAAGGTACAAAACTGATGCCATCCCTGACGAAACGCTGAAGGTTTTCAACCTTGTCCATGCAGCTCAGTGGCCCGGCAAACGAACGGCTCAACCACCGAACAGCCCATGGGATAACAATTCAATCGCCGAAAAACACTACAGCCTCACAATCAAGAAACATTTTCACTAACTTTACATCAGGGTACCGTAAACATCATCAAAAATAATAAAGTCATGGTAAAGAGAATATTAAAAGTCGTGGTCATTGTGATCGCGGTGTTGCTGATCCTCCTGATCACCCTGCCCTTTGCTTTTCAGGGTGCCATCGTGGAGCGCATAAAGCATGAAGTGAACGAGCAGCTGGATGCACGGGTCGATTTTGGCAGCTACCGGTTGTCTTTGCTCCGTTACTTCCCGGATATATCCTTGCGTGTAGACGACATTGTTATCGTCAACGAAGCTCCTTTTGAGGGAGACACCCTGGCCAGTGTAGGCCGCGTGGTGGTCACCATTGATCTGCGGAGCTTCTTTGCCGATGACGGTTATGAGATCAAAGGCATTCATCTGGCATCGCCGGATATCAGGTTGCGTTACCTGGCCGATGGCAGCGCAAACTGGGATATCGTCCCTTTTCCGGAAGAGGAGGATGGGAAGCCGGAAGAGGCTGGTTCCACTGAATTTAAACTGGCGCTGCGGCGCCTCGACATTCAGGATGGCCGTGTGTTGTACCACGATGATGCTTTTTTGACCTATGTTGACGCAGTGGGACTGAACGGGCGGCTGTATGGAGACCTGTCCATGGACATCACCAATGTTTCCACCCGCGATGCCCGCATCGAATCTTTCAGCTTGCGTTACGACCGCTTCCCCGTTTTGAGCCGGGTGGGGGTGGGCCTGACAGCCAAGATGGAGATGGACCTTCGTGACTGGATCTTTACCTTTCGTGAGAATGAGCTTCTCATCAATGCTTTGCCTGTTAGCTTTGACGGCGTCATCAGCTTGCCCCCGGGCGGGGGTACGATGATGGACTTCTCCTTTGCGGCGGCGCGGTCTGATTTTGCCGCTTTCCTTTCATTGATACCCACAATGTATGCCGACGACTATGCTGCACTGGAAACCGCCGGGGCCATGGCCCTCTCCGGGCGTGTAAATGGCCTGCTGAAAGGGGAGGCCATTCCCGCCTTCAGCTTGTCATTGGCGATTGACGACGGGATGTTCCGGTATCCTGACCTGCCGTCAGCGGTAAGCAATGTCAATGTGGAAGCCCACATCATCAACGAAGGCATCAGCACAGACGATGTGGTTGCATACATCCCGACGTTTCGTATGCTGCTTGCCGAAAACCCTGTGGAGGCACGACTCGCCATACGCACACCTGTCAGTGATCCATGGATAGATATGGCCATCGACGGCAGACTGGACCTGGGCGAGGTGGAAACGTTCATCCCCCTTCCTGAAGACATGTTGCTGAGCGGGGTCCTGGAAAGCAACCTGGAGGCGCGCGGCCACATATCAGCGTTGGAAAGAGCAGAATACCAGCTGTTTCATGCCGAAGGGGGTGTGAAGGCAACAGATGTGATCGCTGAAGCAAAGATGCTCCCGGCGCGACTGGAGATAAGCCAGGCCGAGGCCCTGTTCAGCCCCCGCCACCTGAAGGTAAGCACGTTGCAGGCCAGGATGGGGGAGAGCGACCTGTATGCCTCGGGACAAATCGACAACGTGGTCCAATATTTTTTCGAAGGGGGACTCCTCAAAGGAAGATTTGACGTACGCTCAGACAACCTGGACATCAACCAGCTCATGCCCGATATGCCGGAGCCGGCAGAAGAGGATGAACCCATGGAGCTCGCTGTGATCCGTGTCCCGGGAAACATTGATTTTCAACTCCTCGCGCAGTTGCAAAGGGTGGCTTTTGGCACAATGGATATAAAAAACCTGGAGGGAACGCTGCACATTGCCGACCAGCAGGTGACGATGGACCAGCTTGGGATGGACATGCTCGGTGGGCGGCTGGCCTTGAACGGCTCTTACGACACCCGTGACACGTTGCCCGATGTTTCTTTTGCCCTCGACTTCTTTTCTTTTGACATGGCAGCGGCATTCAACACGTTCAACACGGTGCGTTTGCTTGCCCCCATTGGAGAATATGCCAGTGGACTTGTATCAGGCGGCCTGTCGATGAATGCAACGCTCGATGAATCTTTACAACCGCTTTTGGCAACGCTCACCGGCCGGGGGAGCTTACGTTCTTCGGCGGTTATCATAGACAACAACCCCTCACTGCTGCGCCTGGCCGACCGCCTGCAGATGGAAATGTTCACCGGGCTGGACGTCCGTGATGTGGCACTGCGGTTCGCTTTCAGTGAAGGCAAAGTTGAAACGGAACCTTTCGACATTCGCTTTGGCCGGTCAGGGGCACAGATCAGCGGCTCCACATGGTTTGACCGGCGGATCGATTATGCCATGCGTTTGGACATACCGTATGAACAGTTTGGGACGCAGGCAATGCGTGTGCTGGATAACCTGGTAGCGCAGGCGGCGGATAAAGGCATTGATGCAGACCCGGGCGAGCGGGTGCAGCTGGATGTGCATATCGGGGGCACGGTGACCCGTCCTTCGGTCACACTCGGCATGCCGGGCGTGATAGATGCCGTGACCGACAGGATCAGGGATGAGGCGGAGCGCCTCATCCGCGAAACCGAAGAAAGGGTTCGTGATGAGGTGGACAGGGTTCGTGACCGTGCCGAGGAGGAGGTGCGTGAACAGGTGGATGAGGTCCGTGAGGAGATCCATGAGGAGCTGGAGGCCCGGGCACAACAGGTGATAGAAGAGGCGGAACGTCGTGCAGCCTCTATCCGCCGTGAAGCTGCCAATGCAGCCGGCAGGGTGCGTCAGGAAGCAAGGAAGCAAGCTGAAAGGCTGCTGGAAGAAGCCAGCGGACCGATTGCCACCGCCGCCGCTCGCCGGACGGGCGATGCCATCATCGCGGAAGCTGACCACAGGGCCGGCCAGATAGAAGAGGAGGCCGGCAAGCGGGCTCAGGACATCGTTGACGAAGCCCACCGACAGGCTGAACGTATCAGACAAGGGGGAGAATAGACAGACCCGTTGAAATGCACGCTTGGAATGGTACGATCGGTGACCGCCAGGAGCCGGGATGTTGATTACAATATGGTTGCTGGGTTTCCCGTTTCATAGTAGAAAGATGAGCGGTTGATGGCGGTGGGATACATGTCTGCCATTGCCCTCCAAGGATGGCAGTCTCCGCCTGACCGTAACACAAATTGTTGACAGATGAAGTACAAGAAGCATGTTTTGATTGCCACAGGCATTTTGGTCGTCGCCGGCCTGTGGTATTTTTTGCGCGAAGAGGCCCATATGGTGGAGGCGATCAAGGCCCCTGTTGTGCGTGGCAATTTTGAGATCAGTGTGTACACCAGCGGGGAGCTGGAGGCCAAACACTCGGAGAACATCCAGGGCCCGTCGCGATTGCGCCAGGTGGGTGTTCACAGTGCACAGATCGCGGAGCTGGTGCCCGAGGGCACTGTTGTGAAGGCCGGCGACTGGGTGGCGACGCTTGACAGGACAGACATCAGCAACCGGATCCTCGACAGGGAGACAGAGCTGGAAAGGCTGGAGACAACCTTTATCCAGGCGCAGCTCGATACGACCATGGACTTGCGCAATGCCCGGAACGAGCTGGTCAACCTGCAGTTTAACTATGAGGAATCCAGGATCACCCTGGAACAGTCGCAATACGAGCCCCCGGCCACCATCCGCCAGGCGGAGATCACCATGGACAAGGCCGAAAGGGCTTATGAGCAGGCATTGCATAATTATGAGCTGCGAAAGCAACAGGCTGACGCCAGGATGCAGGAGATCACTGCCCAGCTCAACCAGGTGAGGCGGCGCTACAACGACATGCTGCAGGTGATGGATGAGTTTGAGATCTTTGCCCCAATGGATGGCATGGTGATATACCGTCGCAACTGGGATGGCACCAGGTTTGGCGTGGGTTCGCAGATCAACCCCTGGAACAACACGGTGGCCACCCTGCCCGACTTCTCTGTGATGATGTCGAGAACCTATGTCAACGAGGTGGACATCAGCAAGGTGCAAGTAAACCAGCCGGCCGTAATTGTTGTGGATGCCTTTCCTGAAAAATCATTCAAAGGGTTTGTCACCGAGGTGGCAAATATCGGCGAACAGCGTCCCAATCAGGATGCAAGGGTGTTTGAGGTCAAGATACAGATCAACGAGTCGGATACCATCATGCGCCCCGCCATGACCACGAAAAACACGATCATCACCCATGTGGAGGAAGATGTGCTTTACATCCCCATCGAAGGCATCCATGCTGCCGATACCCTGGCTTACGTGTTCACCGGTTCCGGAAGGGTGCAACGGCAACAGGTCATCACGGGCATGCGCAACGACAATGAGATCGTGATCCGCGAAGGGCTCGGTGAAGGCGACATGGTCCACCTTACTGTTCCCCCAAACGCGGACGATATCCCTTTGGTCCGCTTGCAGTCCGACGGGAATTAGCCCGTGCGGTGAAAAGTGACAAATGAACAATGGCCGGCGGCCTACAGAATATGCGTTATCTGGAGAAATACTTTCACAACCTGAACATTGCCCTCGAGGCGGTGTTCACCAACAGGTTCCGCTCGGTGCTCACCGCCCTGGGCATCATCTTTGGCGTGGCGGCGGTGATCGCGATGCTGGCCATCGGCAATGGTGCGCGCCAGGAGATCCTGGACCAGATGAAGATGGTAGGTATCAACAACATCATCATACGGCCCATCTATGCGCAGGATGATAAGCGGGACGAAAGCATGGAAGGCCGGTTTTCGCCCGGGCTGACGCTCCAGGATGTGGAGAGCATATCCAGGATCGTCCCCACGGTGTTGCGGGTAAGTCCCGAGGTGGAGATCAGCGTCTATGCCATGAAGGGGACCATCCGGCGGCCGGTACGGGTGGCCGGCGTTACCCCCGAATATTTTGATGTATTCTCCCTTGGCCTCTCGCGTGGCAGGATGTTTACCGCAGACCAGATCAAGGAAGGGGCACCGGTGGCCGTCATAGGCAACAACATCAGGGCAATATTCTTTGGGAACACGGATCCCGTCGGCCGGCAGATCAAGGCCGGGAACAACTGGCTCACCGTCATCGGCGTGGTGGAAGACCGTATGGTGACGGAGGACGCTGTAAAAACCTTGGGCGTGAGTGAATTCAACAATGTGATCTATACTCCTGTACAGACCATGCTGTTGCGTTACCAGGACAGGTCGGCGGTGACGATCGAAGAGATACAGCGCACCCGCTCAGGCGGACGTGGCAGGGGGGGCAGGGTGATCATCAGCTCTTCTGCCAACAACCAGGAAGAGATGCAGTATGAAAACTACCACCAGCTCGACCGCGCGGTGGTGCAGGTAGAGGAATCTTCACAGCTGATCCCATCGGCCGACGTGATAAGACGTATGCTGATACGGCGTCACAACGGGGTTGAAGATTTTGAGGTGATCATCCCGGAACTTTTGCTCGAACAGGAACAGCGCACAAGGGATATCTTTAACATCGTGCTTGGCGCCATCGCGGGCATCTCCCTCATCGTGGGTGGCATCGGCATCATGAACATCATGCTGGCCTCGGTGATGGAACGAACCAGGGAGATCGGTATCAGGCTCGCCGTGGGCGCCAAAAAGACCGATGTGGTGTTCCAGTTTCTCTCCGAATCCATCCTTATCAGCCTGGCCGGCGGAATACTGGGAATTTTCCTGGGCATCGGCCTTTCACGGGGCATCATGCGGGTTACCGACATCCTCACCATCGTCTCCCTGAGCTCTGTGATCATCTCCTTCGGCGTGGCCGCCACCGTGGGCATCGTCTTTGGCTATATGCCTGCAAAAAAAGCAGCGGAGAAAGACCCCGTGAACTCCCTTCGTTACGAGTAAAAGCTTATTAACATGTCGATGTAGCTGTCAGGTAATTTGCCAATGAGCCAATTTGCTGATGTGTCAAATTTCCTGCGACCCTGCCGGAATAGCTTGTTAAGCCGATGGGCGCTGTCGTGCAAAAATAAGCGGGGCATCGTTGCATTAGCGTGAAACCTGTATGCGATGGGTCTGAACTGCATCGGCCGTGGTTATCTGGACAAAATACACCCCTGGCCGCAGGCCTGACACCCCGATCTCGTGGCGACGGTCACCGACAAAGGTGCTGTACACCACCTGGCCCAGCATATCGACGACACGCAACTCTTCCATCATGCCGCCATCTGTGACGACGTTCACCTTAGATCTGGCAGGATTGGGATACAGGGTGATTTCGGTTCTTTCCCTGTCGGTGACAGCCACATCATCAGCAATGAAGTTTGCTGTTAACACAATATCCTCTTCTGGTATGGTAAAATGCAATACCGGATCGGAGCTTAATACCTGGCCGTCTTCATCTTTCCACTCAGTGAAGATATAGTCTTGTCCGGCAGTGGCTTCCAGGACAATCTCCGACCCGTTTGCAACGAGGACTTTGGCGACATAGCTTTGCCCTTCAACCTCGACATTGCCTTCCCCCACGATCTCAACTGCGAGGTAGCTATGGAGTGGTATCCTCCAGACAAACATTTCATCGTTGGCCGGGAGGTCAAAAATGTTGGCCCATTGTGGGTTGTGGTTGTCGTCCGACGGTCTTTCCAGGGGTAATTGCAGGCGTCGGATGTCGAGCGACCGGTGTCCCTCGCCCCACAGTTCCATGCGCCGGTGCAGCATGATCTCATCTGTAAGGGCTTCCCCGGTATTGGATGACAGGTTGTATTGGGGATCACGCCTGCTGACAACCTCATGGAGAGCCTGTTGTGCTCCCTGGTCGGCCTGCCCTGAGCGTGCCAGGGCCTCGGCACGGATGAGGTACATCTCTGCCAGTCGCATATACAGGTAGTCGCCGGCAAAGGATCCGATTTCAGGGGTAAGGAACTTCATCTGGTTGTAGTCGATAAGGTCCCCTGCTCCTTCACCCGGGCCAATAAAGAGGTTTTTGCGCACGTCGCTACCCGGAAAGGCATTGTACAGCTCCTGGGTGATCAGGACCTGTCCGCCGAGACTGGCGTAGCTCATGAACCGGGCGTCCATGTGACTGTAAAAGGATCCATATCCCGTAGCTTCTTCTGCACCTATTTCCGAGCCCCACAACCACTCGCTGCCTTCGATGGTGTTAAAGTTGTCTGAGATATATTCACCTGCCTCATACAAGGCCCTTCCCTGGCCTTCGGCTGCGCTGATGGCCATCTCCGCATGTTCGGCGGCGGAGTCCCAGTCTTCCGTGGCCAGGGCTACCCTGGCACGCAGTCCAAGGGCGACGGCCAGGTCGATATGCGAACGATGCTCTTGGGGGGCTGCATTTTCAAAAAGCACAACCGCTTCATCAAGGTCGGCCTGCAGCTGATCGTAAACGTCCGACACCTTACCCCTTTCAAAAACACCATTTTCATTGAGATATGGATACCTGTGGCCAGGGTGTTTGTCCTTCACATCTACCTTTCCTTCTTTGATGATTGTCCCCATCTCTTTTTGCCGTTGTTCTTCTGACCGGTTAACAGACGAAGAGAAGCTTCTGGTTGTTTCCGTATGGTAGGGTATGCCGGGCGCATCGGGGTCGTATGCAAAGGCATGGGAAAAGACCTGCACCAGCTGTAAGTGGGCAAAGGCACGCATCGCAAGGGCCTGTCCCTTGACACTGTTTATCACCTCCGGGTCGCCTGTGGCCTGGTCGATGTGTGCCAGGATCCAGTTTGCTATGTCTGCTATTTCATGGTAGCGGTGCCAGGTATAGATTACAAGTGCGTCGTTCTGATCACGGTGTGAAATATACCCGTAATGTTTCATGAACCATCCGTACCCATAGTTCCGTGCCATGTCTTCACCCATCAGGTCGTTGGTGATGTCGAATGACTTCACGCCAAAATCAATGTGACCGCCCATATACCCAAAGCTATGCATAAGTTCGTACATGTCGTTCAAAACGGAAAAGACCTGGTCAACATCATCAAACACAGTGGTAAATTCAATTGAACCGCCGGTCTTTCTGCCGTTCTCATTGATGGCATAGGATGTGGCAAAATGTTCTGTGCCTGGCTCCAGTCCGGTGAACGTTGCAGAGAATTCTCCGGTGCCACCATCGACCACAATCGTCTCATATCCGCCGTCCCAGCTTACAGTGATCCCTCTTTCCATGATCTCATAGCCGCCGTCATCAACCACATTGGCTATCACCACAGCACTTGTGGTTGTTACCTGGTCCACCTTTTCCGTGATCACAGTAGGGGGTGGCCGATCTGTAATGGTCCTTCTGAGGGTTCGATTAGAATAGCTGGTTCCCTGGTCATTGGTGGCATAGGCTCGTATAAAGTAAATCATGTTGGGCGTCAGCCCGGTTATCTCACCTGAAAATTCGCCAACTCCGGTGCCTGCTTCGAGGTAGTGGTCATGGAGGGTTGGGTTGTTGCTCTCGCTCCATACAAAGCCACGGCTCTTGACAAAGCTGTCACCCTCGTCGATAACGGAGGCTGACAGCTGCATCGAGGTTTGCTGAACCTCATCAATCGTAACATTAAAAGAAAGTTGCGGTACGTTGCCCGTGGGCGTCATAAAATTCGCCTCTTCCCCATAGTTGATCCCGGTGGCATTCACGGCATAGGCCCTGGCATAATAGGTTTGGTCTGGCACAAGGTCAATCAGTTCACCGGTAAAACTGCCAGTGCCATCTCCGTCGTGGGTAAAATGAAAGTTTTGCTGGGTGTCAACAATTGGATTGGGAGACATCCCATAAACAATACCGCGGGCCACCACAGTGGCATTCCCATCACCGGTAACTGTTCCCTGGATGTGCGCATGCGTCGGTCCCAATGTGGAAACTTCCCCTGTAACCACTTCCGGCACCGTCTGGTCCGGCTGTATTTTGATGCAACGTAGGCTGAGGGCGGCCCCGGCTGACCCATATGCCGTATGATGCGTCCTGGGGTGATTGAAATCATAGCCCCTGAATTTTAAACTTTCATGAACAGGTGTGGCGGTGTAAAAAAGCCCAGTTGTTCCCAAACCACCAAACATAAAATACTTTAACCCTCCAGGAAGGGCAGAAAAACCAAACTCGTTGGTAGCACCCACGTTGGGCATCTGCCAGTGGTCAAAACCAGTTGTTTTGAGTTTTCCCCCTTCATCAGCACCATGTCCACCAACAATCCCCCAGACATTTGCCATCCGCCAGCTCATGCCCAGCTGCATTTCCATCACCTTCCACTGGTCATTGGTGGGGATGGTCCAACCGGAGGGACAAACCTCCCTGTCATCCATCACCACATAACCGGTATAAAGAAGGCCGTAGGTGTCTAAATGGCCGGGATCATCATCGTAAACAAAATAATAGTCATGCGATGCAAGCACATTACCTATTCCTGTACCATCCGGTATGGGGCTGCCATCCTGGTAATGTGTCACTTTCAGGTTTTCGGACATCCATTCCTGTTCGCCGATGGTGACAGTCTGGTATACGTTTCCGTCAATATCAGTGATCTGTTTAAAGTGCTTGTCGTCATGTCGTTCACCAGGGTAGTGGCGTACATTGTCCAAATGTTCGGCTGTTTCGATCAGCCAGGGATCGGCTTCGGTGCCTGAGCCACCGGCAAAGTGTTCCGGGTCATTGTCAACATCCGGATCGTGCCTTACTCCTGCAGCGAGGTCAAAGAGAAGAACCTGCTCTCCTGTGGTTGGCGAAAATAACATTCCATCCATTTTGGCAGCAGACGCTCCCTGGCCAGATGCCAGATGTCCGGGGTCAGTCACGGTTTTGGGATTGGAAAAAGAAAAAAGGGCCAGCATGGCCGCAACAGCAATCAAGGGCATGGTTTTCTTCATGGTTATGTTTTTTTGGAGGGTTGTTGTTTTAAAGGGTTCGACTTCANGGGATTTCGTTCCGTTGACAGAAATACATATCATTGTTTTCACAATATATAAAAGTTTTTTCTGTTGACAAAAAAACGGGTCTAAAAACACAAGGTTTTTACACATGAAATATCCTTGTGGTTTTCTTGTGTTTTTTTTTGACGTTCATTGTACTTTTTCTTTGGCTTCCATTGTGCTTTTACCGCCTTCGGC
>SL_3KL_010_SEDDRAFT_10000938_pt1 | contig 25696 bp, 25 predicted proteins | sample SodLakKL_010_SED_2_FD_10381 | JGI IMG/M metagenome (IMG submission 10381) | reverse complement strand
CAACTTTTCAACTTTTCAACTTTTCAACTTTTCAACTTTTCAACTTTTCAACTTTTTCGTTCCATCGTTCTGTCGTTCCTTTCGTTCCTTCGTTCCTTCCGTTCCACCGATCAGGTTTTGGCCGGGATGTCGCCGGAAGACCACGGCAGCCGTGACAGGTCGGCATTGCCGCCCGAGAGGATGATCCCGGTGCGTTTGCCGGCAAATACCTTCGGATGCTCCATCACGGCTGCCAGGGTCACAGCGGCGCTGGGCTCCACCACCAGCTTCATGCGCTCCCAGATAAGCCGCATGGCCTTCCCAATGGCCTCCTCGCTTGTGGTCAGGATGCCGGCGGCGCCTTCGAGGATGATCGGGAACGTAAGGCTTCCCAAAGAGGTACGCAGCCCGTCGGCAATGGTTTGCGGGTTGCTGACCGGGATGAGTATTTTTTGCTGGAAACTCATCCAGGCATCGTTGGCCATTTCGGGCTCAGCTCCGTATACCAGGGTTTGGGGCGAAAAACAGTTTTTGCTCAATATGGTTCCGCTGAGCAATCCCCCTCCGCCAACCGGGGCCACGAGGCAATCGAGGGGGCCGCTGTCTTCCATGAGCTCGGCAGCAGCCGAAGCCTGCCCGGCAATAATGCGGTAGTCGTTGTAAGGATGTATTTCCAGGGCCGCAGTCTCTTCTATGACCTCTGCCAGGGTCGCCTCCCTGTCAGACAGTGTGGGCCTGCAGAAGCGGATTCTCCCTCCGTAGGCTTCCACCGCCCTGATCTTTACCGTTGCTGCGTTTTCGGGCATCACAATATAGGCCCTGATGCTACGAAGTCTTGCCGCCAGGGCCAGGGCCTGGGCATGGTTGCCCGATGAGTGGGTGGCCACCCCTCTGGCTGCTTCTTTGGCCGAAAGGGTCATCACAGCATGGGTAGCCCCGCGAAACTTGAATGCCCCCCCTTTTTGAAAATTCTCACACTTGAAAAACAGCCTGGCCCCGCACAGCCTGTCCAGGCTCAGGCTGGTATGCAGGGGAGTCCTGTGCACGAGGAGATCGATGATGCTTCTGGCCGCGAGCAGCTGCTCGCGGCCAGGAATATCCGTGTTCATGCTTTTTTGTTGTGGGCCTGCTGCAGCCCGGCGATGTCGTTTGCGATTACTTCGCAACTGGTCTTGAGCAGTTGAAATACCTTTTCGAAGCCGTCGCTGCCCCCGTAGTAGGGATCGGGCACCTGCCTGTCTTCGCCGGGGCAGGCAGCATTCAATATCAGGTCGACCTTGCTGATGTCACGGGAGTCCCTGGCCAGGGCCAGGATATCCTCCAGATTGCTCCGGTCCATGGCATAGATCCGGTCGAACTGGTCAAAATCGGCCCTGGTGAACCTGCGTGCCCTCTGTCCCGAAATATCGATGCCGTATTTTTTGGCGATCTTTTGGGAGCGCCCATCAGGGGGTTCGCCCACATGATAGGCCGCAGTGCCGGCAGAGTCGACCTCGTGAACGGAGTCCGAGCGGCTGAGCTTTTCCTTCAATATTCCTTCGGCCAGCGGAGAGCGGCAGATATTGCCCAGGCATACCATCAATACCTTCATTGCAGCGAATCTTTTAGCTGTCAAAGTAAATAAAAAAACCCGGAACAACGGCCATGTTCGCGGGCAAAACAATCAGAGAGGGGTGTTTAATACATTTTGATGAGGTGTTTCAGGTCGTCTACGTATTTTTTGAAACGTTTGTCGGTTTCCACCAGGTTCTTGATGGTCTTGCAGGCATGCAGCACGGTGGCGTGGTCCTTGTTCCCGCATTTGCTACCGATGGCCGCCAGCGACGACTTGGTGTAGAGCTTTGAAAAATACATGGCAAACTGCCTGGCCTGCACAGTCTCGCGCTTGCGGCTCTTTGACTGCAATTTTTCAAGGGGGATGTCAAAATACTTGCTCACGGATTGCTGTATCGAATCGACGGTAAGCTCCCGGGGCGAATGCCTGACAAATTTTTCGATGGTTTTGGCCGCCAGCTCCAGGGTGATCTCTTTCTTGTTCATCGACGAATGAGCCAGTATGGAGATCAGGGCCCCTTCCATTTCACGGATATTGGTCGTGATCTTCGTGCCGATGAGCTCCAGCACCTCGGCCGGCATTTCTACCCCGTCGTTGTAGATCTTTTTTTGCAATATGGCCATCCTGGTTTCAAGGTCGGGCAGTTGCAGATCGGCCGCAAGCCCCCATTTGAATCGCGAAAGCAGCCTGGGCTCGATGCCACTCATCTCAACCGGAGGCTGGTCGCTGGTAATGACGATCTGCTTGCCGCTTTGGTGAAGCTGGTTGAAAATGTGAAAGAACACGTCCTGGGTCTTGGGCTTGCCGGCCAGGCAATAGATATCGTCTACGATCAGCACGTCGATCATCTGATAGAAGTGCACAAAATCGTTTTGGTTGCCATTGCGGATGGAGTCGATGAATTGGTTGGTAAACTGTTCCGCTGTTACGTACAACACTGTTTTTTCGGGAAAATGCGACTTGACCTCTATGCCGATGGCATGCCCCAGGTGGGTTTTGCCCAGCCCGTTGGCGCTGTATATCAGCAGGGGATTGAAAGAAGTTTTTCCCGGGTTCTGCCCTACGGCCAACCCGGCGCTCCGTGCCAGGCGGTTGCAATCGCCCTGGATGAAGTTGTCAAAGTTATAGGAGTCGATGAGTTGGGGATGGATGTTCAGTTTCTTCAGGCCCGGTATCACAAAGGGGTTGGGAACGCTTTTACCATCGTCAGCCTTTTTGTTCAGATCGAGGGGCATGTTGATGGGGGGGTTCTTGAGGGCTTTCTTGTTCAGCGTGGGGGCATGTATGGTAAAGGGGCCCGACTGGCCGGAACGCAGGGAGTTGTCCATGACAATGCTGTATTCGAGCCTTCCCGAACTGCCCAGCTCTTTCTTGATGGTCTTTTTCAGCAGGTCGATATAGTGTTCCTCAAGCCATTCGTAAAAGAACTGGCTGGGAACTTGCAGGGTGAGCACTTTCTCAATCAGACGAACCGGCTTGATGGGAGCAAACCATGTATTGAAGCTATTGGGACTGATGTTGTCCCTGATAACCTTCAGGCAATCCGACCAAACCTTTTCGTAAGCTTTCTCCATCCTATTGAACTCCTTGCAGATTTTTCAGGTGAGCAATGTGCTGGCGGTTGATTTCCAAACACTACGGATTTTGTCGCAACCCGGAATTCACCACTAACAAAATTTGTTCAAAAAAAGTTTATAAAAAAATGTTTCTGCCCTTGTATTTGTTAAAGATTAATTGTATTCGCTTCGATGAAAACCTCGTCAGAACCCTGGCTAAAGTAAATTTCCATTTTTCCCATATAGGTCCCCCCCGATCCGGCCTGGCCGATGACCACCGGCTGTTGTTGCAGATTGCGCACCCTGGCGGGGGGGTTCAGCAGGTCGTGGGTATGCCCCCCGATAATAATGTCGGTATGCCGGGTATTCTGTCCGATCGTGGTGTCGCTTACCTTTTTTCCCTGGTAGTCAAAACCCAGATGCGACAGGCATACGACCAGCTTGCAATGGTGGCGTAATTTGAGTATCTGTTCCGTTTCCCTGGCCTTTTCGATGGGGTCGAGGTAGTTGGTATCACCGTACAGGTTTCTTGCCACCAGGCCTTCGAATTCGATCCCCAGCCCGTAGAGCCCAATCCTGACACCGGCCTTCTCCACCACGGTGTACTCCCTGGTCTTTCCGGCCAGCAGGGTCTGGCTGAAGTCGTAATTGGCCACCAGAAACGGGAAGCTGGCTAATGGAAGTACCTCCAGAAAGCCGTCGAGCCCGTTGTCGAATTCGTGGTTGCCAAAAGCAGCCGCATCGTAGCCCATCTTGCTCATCAACCTGAGCTCGGGCTCTCCTCCGTAAATATTGAAATAGGGGGTGCCCTGGAAAATATCGCCGGCATCAACCACCAGCAGATCCGAATCCTGCTCCCGGTAGTTTCTGATGAGGGCGGCCCGCCTGGCATACCCTCCCATGCCCGGATAAACCGGGTCGTTGGAGGGGTAGGGGTCGATGCGGGAATGGGTGTCGTTGGTGTGCAGCAGGGTGATCTTTTGCAGCCCGGAGTCGCGCAGGGCCAGGGCCGGCAGCCCGGCAAAGGCCGCTGCCCCGGCGATGCCCAGGGTTTTCAAAAACGTTCTTCTGCCGGTATGCCTTTGCTTCATTCCATGCGTATTCTGCCGTCGAGTTCACTGCGGATCATTTCTCCACGGCGGTGTATCAGTTCCATGTATTCGATAATGGCGTCCCTGATCTTCATGTCGAGGGGCTCTGAATCGATGGGGTTTAAAAAAAACACCATGTTGTCGCCCCCCCCGGCCAGGTAATCGGAGGTAAGCACCTTGTAGTTCCTGTCGCCCGCAAAAGGCTCCCCGCCGATGCTGGCCTCTTTTATCCTTTCGTCTTCAATCACGATCCTCAGACCCGATATGGGCATCCCCCTGCTGGCAGCAGCCAGGTAATCGAGGGCCTCACGTGTTTTTTCCGGACTGAGGGTAATGACCACCATCTCGTTGTCAAAGGGCATCAGTTCAAATACCCTCGACAAGGTTACCGGCCCCTGGGGGATGGTGGTGCGCAGCCCGCCGTAATTGAGCAGGCAGAAATCGATCGGTTTCCCGTCGGCGGGTTCGTAGATCTGCCGGCCGGTTTCGTATACCAGGTCGGCCACGAAATTGTTCAGCAATCCTTCTGGGGAGGCCTTTTGCATATACCGGGCCGAATGGGCGACGACCCTGTTCATGGTCTCTTCCAGGGCTTCGCGGTAGATCCCGATCACCGAATCCACTTCGGGGTCTTTTTCAGGTATCCTTACGCTGTCGATGGGGATCAGCTTGCCCGTAAGCTCGAAGCCTGGTTCGGGCGCAGGGCAGCCGGTCAGCAGAAAGAGTAAAACTATTGCCTTACCGATTGAATTAATTCGGTGCTTAAACATAGTAAATGGATGTTTCGCGGAAACAAATCAGAATAACAATATTAGTGGTTATTCCCGGGATACGCAATAGCCGGAAAAAGAATATTTAAAATTTTAATTGTTCTATTTAAGCTTTCCAGCTGCATTTCGTAAACGATTGTTTACAGGCAAATTGGGCATATTTTTACTTACCTGTCAATGACCGGATCCGGTCAAATGGAAAAAAATTTTACGACAGATCAACCTGATCCGTGGGCAAAATGCCGATCGTCAGCCCCGGTATCTGCTCCAGCTGAGAGAGGACATGGGGGGATTTTTTCAGCCTTACCGAAAATTCGAGGCTGCATCTGAGGCCGAAGTCATGCGAGCCCTGTGAGAGGCCGTTCTCTTTCAATATCCGCATGACCCGGTCCATGACCGGATAATCGAAGTCGAGGCGGTAGTTCTCCACGATGGTCTTTGCGATGATGCGGTTGTTGTCGATGGCGTCTTTTGCCGCTCCCCTGTAGGCATTGATGAGGCCCCTGACGCCCAGCTTGGTCCCACCGAAGTAGCGGACCACGATGATGAGCACCCGGGTAAGCCCGTAAGACAGGATCTGCCCGTAAATGGGCTTGCCGGCACTGCCCGCAGGCTCGCCGTCGTCGTTATGCCTGTGCAGCTCGCCCCGCCGACCCAGTGCCCAGGCAAAACAATGGTGGTGGGCGTCGTGGTATTGTTGTTTGGTTTCTTCCAGCCGCTTTTTGATGTCGTTCTGGTTCTCAACTGGCCATGCCAGGGCAATGAATTTGCTTCCCCTGTCCTTGTAAAGCCCCTGTGAGGGCTTCCAGAGGGTTTTGTATGTGTCCGGTTCCCCGCTCATCGTTTCATCAGGAACAGGCTTTCTTCGCCGATCGTGATATGGGAAGTGGTTTTGGCTTTATCCAGGGTGGGGGCAGGCACCCCGCGACGAAAATACTGAGTTCCCATAAATACCCTGGCTTCGTCCCAGAGGTCCTGGTCGGCAAGGCTCTGTATCAGGTGCCGCCCGCCTTCGACAAATACCGACTGAATGCCTTCGGCAACCAAAAACCACATAACGGACTCCAGCAGCCGGTGGTCGAAGGGCACCCTGACGTAACGAATCAGCCCCTTTGTCTTCTCCTCGGCCTGGTTGAACACGATGGTGGGCTGGCTGTTGTCAAAGAGCATCAGCTGCGGGGGAAGGCTGAGGTCTTTGTCCAGGACCATCCGCAGGGGCTGGGGTCCTTGCCAGTCGCGTACGTTCAGCCGGGGGTTGTCTTTCAGTGCGGTCTGCCTGCCCACCAATATGGATTGCTCTTCGCTGCGCCATTTGTGTACCAGCATCCGCAGCCTTTCGCTGCTGATCCAGGTAGGGCGGTTTGCAGCGCCGGGCATGCGTTCGATGTCAATAAAGCCATCGGCGGTTTGGGCCCATTTCAGGATGATGTAGGGGCGCTTGTGCTGATGAAAGGTAAAGAAGCGCTTGTTGAGCTCCCTGCACTCCTGTTTCAGGTTACCCACTTTCACCTGGCAGCCATGGCTTCGCAGCCGGGCGATGCCTTTTCCCGCAACCGAGTCGAAGGGATCGGCGGTGCCGATCACCACCTGTTTGATACCCGTTTTCAGGATCAGATCGGTGCAGGGAGGCGTTTTGCCATGATGGCAACAGGGCTCCAGGTTTACATACAGGGTGGAGTGGGGAAGAAGTGCCGGCCGTGCAACCGACTCGATAGCCCTCACCTCGGCATGAACATCTCCAAAGCGACGGTGGTAACCCTCTCCGATGATTTCCTGCCCGTACACAACCACGCTGCCCACCATGGGGTTGGGGGCGGCAGTACCCAGGCCGTGCCGGGCCAGCTCGATGCATCGTTGCATATAGACCTCGTCGGAGTGCATGGTCGCTTACTTGGCTTGCTGTACCGGCAAAGATAGTATTTTGTGGCCTTTGATCAGATGTAATTGAGGCTGACTGTTTTGAGGAATTTTTCTTCCAGTATGCGGGCGATCCTTTTCACCACCGATCGCCTGATCTCCAGCTCCACCGGCAGGTTGGGGTCCTGGTGGGCCACATTAACGGCCGTGCCGGCCAGCAGGTGGATCTCGTCGCTGTCAAGGATTTTTTTCACGATCAGGTCGGCCGGTCCGTTGCCCAGCTGGGTGCGGGGGCTGTAGTTATCGAGAATTCCGGCGGTTTTGCTCAGCGTCAGGATGCCTTCGGTAACCAGGTCAATGTCTTTCATCTTCGAAACAGGGGGCAGCTCGGGGTCCTCAAATTCGAGGGTGTCCTCAATGGGAGTGCCGAGTTCTCTCGAAACGATGTCGGCCGTAGTTCCTCCGCACAATATCTTCTCTCCCCTGAACTCTTTGACCGTCCGTGCCAGCTCGGGGTCTTTCTCCTTTTCGAATGGGGGGCCCGAACACAGCAGCAGACGGCGGGGATCACGGCAATAGACCACCACCACGCTGGTGTCGTCCTTGGGCTGGTATCCGTCATTGGCGTGGGCCTTGTTCACGATCAGCGAAGCCAGTCTGGCGGCCGAGATGCCCGGCTGTTCGTCGATGAGGCCGGCGACCATCTTCTCGACATTTTCCAGCCCCCATCCCAGCAGATACTTTCCCCGGCCCAGCCCCGATTGGGTGACCCCGTCGCTCATAATCACGATACGGTCTTCTTTTCTGACAACAAGCGAACAGGCCTTGATCTCCTTGCCTGCGTTGTCACGTCCTTCCAGGGTATATACCTCCCAGTCAGGTCTGTACTGCTCATGTCCCCTCATGATGATGCAGTCGGGATTGTCGTAGTTCAGGATATTGGTTTTCCCGTTCTCTTCAATATCGACCACTGTAAAGGTGGAATAGCTGATCTTGCGTTCGCTGCATACCGGCAGGGTGTTCATGATGATTTCGGCACCGCTGCGGACATCCTTGTGCTCTTTGGTGAAATTAAGGGCCATGGTGGCGGTGAGGGTGGCCAGGAGGTTGGCCTTTACCCCGTGGCCCATACCATCGGAAAGCACCGCTACGGTGCGGCCTTCCTCCTTTACTTTTTCCGAAAGGAATACATCGCCGCAAATGCGTTCGCCGCTGTGGTTTTTCTGTGCGGACCCCACTTCTATGTAGAAAGGTTCTGTCATATGGCCGTGCTCATCCCCTGTTTCCGGGATACCGCGATGGGGTGGTGTTATTTGGTTTTTTTGAAGGTCCCGATGATGGAGTTCAGCATTTTTTCGGTCACGCTGGCTCCTTCACCAAGGGAAAACGCAATGTTCTGAACCATTTTCAGGTTTTCGTCGATCACCTCGTTTACCCGGTTCACGATCTCCTCCTGCCTGACCTCGGCAACGTACATGTCGCGGAAAACCCCGCCCACCACCTTCCCGGGCTTTAATGAGTAAATGCTTACGTTCAGCAGCCGCTCGCCGTGATGAACGTCTTTGCCTACAATGTTCTCATCGTTTTCGAGCACATAGGTAAACAGGTTGTAGATGGTGTGTGGCAACAGGCTTTTCAGGTCGGCCCCCGACAGCCCCGGAATCACTTCGTTGATCATTTCGGCGTCCTCGCCCAACACCTTGATGAAGCTGTTGTTCGATTCAATGACCTTTAGCTTGTCATCTACAATAACCGCTGCCGAAGGAAGATTTTTAAGCAGGGCGGAAGTGGTTTCGGAAGTTTGCCTGATCTTCTGGTTTTCCTCCACCAGGTTTTTTTCTTTCTCCAATAGGCTTTCCTGCTGTTTTTTCAGTTTCTCGTTGTTGTTTTTCAGGGTTTTGATGTACTCCTGCTTTTTTTTCAGCGAATAATTCAGGCAGATGTCGGGTTTGCTGAGCCCCTGGCTGATGGAGGCGGCAAAATCGCGGCAACTCCTGAAACCGCATGCCGTGCAGGCGGCATTGTCGTCGGGGCTTTTGCCCAGGCTTTTCATGATCTCCTCTACCTGTTCGCTGTCGGGAGCTGGCAGACGCTGGTCGTCGCGGACAAAGCCCCGGCTCAGATCGAGTTGCAGGTAAGTCTCCATGTCTTTTTCCCACTGTTTTTTGTCAAAATCCTTCAGCCGTTTGTGGGCATAATCGACCACCATGGTGCGCCTGAGGTATTTGTTCGAACGTTCGGTGTTGCCGGGTCCGGTCAGGCAGCCTGCATGGTAGAACGCATTGAAATGCTTCTTCAGGTTCTCGGTATGACGGTTGAACTCTTCGGCCGCATCCATCATCTTGTTCCTCCCCTCCACGGTGATCACCTTTCCGTGCATCAGGCTTTCGTTGAGCCCGGCGGCATAAACGATGCCGTTGCTAATGGGGTAAAGCGAACCCAGGTATCCGATGGGGGGGTCAAAGTCCGAATACTCCACCCTGGATTCCTTGATCTGGAAACGGTCGAACAACTCCCTGAGTTCGCGAAAGGTGAGCACGGCATCTACCTTTCCCTCCCTGTCATAGAGCCCGGCTTCGTGCTTTGCCGACAGGCATGGCCCGAAATAGACCACCCCGACGTCTTTTCCGAATGCCTTGCGTACCACCCTGGCAGTGGCTGTCATGGGGGTCACGATGGGGGCCAGGTTGTCGGTAAGTCCGGGATAGAATTTTTCAATGCAGGAGACCAGGGTGGGGCAGTTGGCCAGCAAATAATACTTGCCCTTGAAGTCGGACAGCAGTTCGTGGTATTTGCGGGCCACCAGGTCTACCCCAAAAGATACCTCGTTGACGTAGTGAAATCCCAGGGAGCGGATCATCTCCACGAACTTGCGGTAATCGGTAATGTCGGGGAATTCACCACTGATGGTAGGGTCGACAATGGCGGCCAGTTTCCGGCCAGACTGCAGCATGTCAACCGTTAGTTCCAGTTCGCTGGTGTGCGAAACGGCATTGGACGCACAAACCCACAGGCAACTGCCACAGCCGATGCAGCGGTCGTGGTCCACAACCGGCATTTCGTCACTGCTTCGGATCAAGATTGCTTTTACCGGGCAAGTCCTGATGCAGGCATAGGATTTGGTGCAGCGCGTGTGGTCGATCTCAATGATTCGCATACTTTTTCTGAATCGTTAGCGCATGAAACTTAAGCTCCGAGGTGGGTGTCCAGCAGTTCGGTCACCTGAGCGGGATCTGCCCTCAGGTGTTTGGTTTCCCCAATTGTCAATACCGGCCCTTTGTCGCATTGCCCGAAACAGTGGGAGCCCTTGAACACTACGGCATCTTCCAGCCCCCTGTCTCTCAGGTATTGCCTGATGATCCCGAGGGCAATTTTATTGCCCCTGGAAAAACAGCTGCTGCCCATGCAGATAACGATCTCCGTTTTCATTTTCCGGTTCATGGCCAAAGGATAATTTGTGGCATTCGGAATCCAAACTTCCCGATAAATAACAAAAATACAGAAAGCTTTCCAGATAATCAGTTAATTCCTTCACATCTTGGGTAAAATTATTTCTGCAAAGGTTTTATATTGATCATTGTTAGTCGGGATACCCGGTTTTAAGGCTTTAAACTAGGCAAAAAACAATATTTTGCTTATTTTTGCTGGAACGGATTTGGCCGTTTAACTTCTTGATATCAATATATTTTCTACTTTTAACGGCATATTGTGAAATTTGTATCAACATAAACAGGGCGTCATGCAGGATTCATTCGATCTGGCGAAGACCTTTGAGCAATACCCGAATCACCGGCGGGAAGATCTGATACCCTTATTGCAAAGCGTACAGGATGCCCGGGGGTATTTGTCTGAAGACATCATTTCGGCCGTGGGTAATTACCTCGGCATCAGCATAAACAAGATTTATGGGGTTGCTACTTTTTACGATAATTTCCGATTCGGTCCGGTGGGCAGGTACCATATCCGGGTCTGCCATGGCACGGCCTGTCATGTGGGTAGGGCCGAAACCCTGATCAGGGAACTGGAAAAGTTGTTGAAGATCGCCAATGGGGAAACAGACAAGGAAGGGCTGTTCAGCCTCGAAGTGGTCAGTTGCCTGGGCGCCTGCGGACTGTCTCCCCTGATAGAGGTAAACCAGGCCTATTACAGCCACATGAATCCGGAAAAGCTGAGGGAGCTTCTGGAGTCATTCAGGGAAGAAGAAAATATACAATCATGACCTTACGAACTTCCAGTGAAATCAGGGAATTTCTGATCAACCAGGTTTTACTCGACCCACAGAGGGATACCGGGGCCGGACTGAAGAAGGAATTGTCCTACATCGGTGGCGAACGGGTGCACCAACCGCTGATTTACGTCGGGATGGCCAGTTGCGGCCGGATTGCCGGTGCCGGGGCCACCTACCAGGCCATCGCCGCTTACCTGGCCGAACACGGTCATCAGGCAACCCTGGTGGAAGGCGGCTGCGTAGGCTATTGCGCAGCGGAACCCCTGGTCGATATCCAGCTGCCCGGAAAAGCCAGACTCTCCTTTTCCGGTGTCACGTCCGAAAAAGTAGGCCCCCTGCTGGATGAGGTGTTGAACGATCACCTGCCCGACCTCCCCCTGATCGGGCAGTACAAAAGTGCCCTGCTGCAACATTGGGAGAAGGTCCCATTTGTTAACGACCATCCGTTTTTTGTTCACCAGCGCCGCATATTGCTCGAACACTGCGGACTGATCGACCCTGGGTCGGTGACTGCCTTCATCGCCAGGGGCGGATACTGGTCATTTGCCGATTCCATTTCGAGGCATACTCCCGCCCAGGTATGCGAACTCGTTGAGAAAAGCGGATTGGCCGGCCGCGGCGGCGGCGGCTACCCTACCGGCCAAAAATGGGCCACTGCCCTCCGGACCCCTGGCGACCAGAAGTTTTTTGTCTGCAATGCCGTGGAGAGCGACCCGGGCAGCTACATGAACCGGGCCATTATCGAGAGCAACCCCCATAGGCTGATCGAAGCATCCCTGATCTCGGCCTATGCCATGGGCGCGGGCAGGGTATATCTTTTCATCCGTGAAGAATTCACCCTTGCCAGGCAGCGGCTCGACCAGGCCATTGCCCAGGCGAGGGAGTACGGCCTTATCGGGCACAACATCCTGGACTCGGGCGTCAACATCGATGTGGTGGTAAAAAGCGGGGCCAGGGCCTTTGTATGCGGCGAGGAAACCGCACTGAATAACAGCATCGAAGGGAAAAGGGCCATGCCATCATCCAAACCTCCTTACCCTGCCGAGAAAGGCTTGTGGGACAAACCCACCATTGTCAACAATGTGGAAACCCTGTTCAATATACCCCTGATCATGAAAAACGGCCCGGAGTGGTTCCGCAGCCTGGGTACACAGCAAAGCAAGGGGACCAAGCTCTTTACCCTTTCGGGGAAGCTGAAGCGTTATGGAACGGTGGAAGTGGAGATGGGCATGAGTTTTCGCGACATTGTGGACAAGATCGGCGGGGGGCTGAAAGACGGACTTACCTTCAAAGCCATTGTCCTTGGCATCAACAGCGGCAGTTACATCACCTCCGAAACACTGGACAAAAGAGTGGATTTTGAAGACCTCAGGCAAATGGGTTCCGCTTTGGGCAGCGGAGCCTTTGTCGTGCTCGACCAGGGGGTCTGCATGGTTAACCTGGCCAGGTTCTTTACGGCATTTTTCAAAAAGGAAAGCTGTGGCAAATGCATCCCCTGCCGGGAAGGCACCGCCAGGATGCTGGAGGTCATGGAACACGCCACAAAAAGGCCGACCGAAAAAAACTCATTTCAAACCCTGGAACGCTTCAAGGGAGTGATGCAGCTAAAGGGCCTGGCAGCCGTTTTGCAGGATACTTCACTCTGTTCGTTGGGAAAATCTGCCCCCAATTCCATCATGAACACACTCAAATACTTTAAGGAAGAATTCGATAGCCATATTTTTGAAAGGGAATGTCCGGCCGGGGTATGCACCGATCTGAGAATATTCCTGATCGATGTGGACGCCTGTACCGGCTGCACCGCCTGTTTTAAAAAATGCCCGGTCGACGCCATCATCGGCTCCCCGCGCTACCCGCACTTTATTATCGGGGACAAATGCATCGGCTGCGGGAACTGTTATGAAGCCTGCAAGTTCAATGCTGTTGTCATCAAGTAGAGCAAACCCCAAATCCTGCCATGGAATTCAAGATCGAAGTAAATAACCGACAGATTAGCGTAAGGGAAGGAGACAGCCTGCTGACGGCCTTGCGCGGGCATGGGTTCAAAATCCCCACCCTTTGCCATATGAACCGTTTTTCACCAACGGGTGCCTGCCGTCTATGTGTGGTTGAGGTGGAAGGCAAGCGAGATCTGATCACATCCTGTTCCTATCCGGTTGAAGAAGGCATGAAGGTAATGACCAATTCGCAGCGGGTAATCAGGGCAAGAAAGTCTCTGGTAGAGCTTTTGCTGTCGAATCACCCCGACGATTGCCTCTACTGCCAGCGTAACGGAAATTGCGAGCTGCAGTGGCTTGCCGAGGAGATGAATGTGAGGGAGCGAAAATATTTCGGGGAAAAGAATACCGCTTTCCCCGACTACTCCAGTACGGCTGTGGCCAGAGAGCCTGCCAAATGTGTGCTTTGCAGCCGCTGTGTGCGCATTTGCGAGGAAGTGCAGCTGGTGACGGCCGTCGATTTTATATCGAGGGGCAACCAGACAAAGGTCAACAGTGCGTTTCATAAGGGCCTCAATGTGTCCAGCTGCATCCACTGCGGGCAATGTGTTCAGGTATGCCCTACCGCCGCCCTGCTCGACATCTCCCACATTGAGAAAGTGCAGGCGGCCCTGGGCAAGGCAGAGCTCGAGGTGGTCTTTTTCATCAGCCCCTCGGTGGCTGCTTCGGTGGCCGAACACTCAGGCCTCAGGCCCAAACAGGACGTCATGGGCCGCATGGTCGCCGCATTGAAACGCTGCGGGGCCTCCCGGGTGTTCGACCTGGGTTATGCCAACGACATCAATATATTGGCCGAGGCCAGGTTGCTGGCAGAGCGGATACGCAATAAGGAAGCCCTTCCATTGCTCTCGTCGTGCTGCCCGGCATGGGTGCGTTACGCCGAGGAGTTCAGGCAGGAACTGCTGCCCCGGCTGGCAGGGGTCAAATCGCCCCAGCAGATACTGGGCAGCCTGATCAAGACCAAATGGGCCGAAGATGCCGGCCTGAAAGCCGACCATGTGTTCACGGTATCGGTAATGCCCTGCCTGGCCAAAAAATACGAGGCTTCCCGTGAGGAAAACACCCACAAGGGAGTCTCTGAGGTGGATGCCGTTTTAACGGTCAGGGAGTTCTTCCGCCTGCTCAGAAGCTTTGGCCTGGAAATTGAGAGCATCGAAGAGGAAGCAGCCGACCCGCCTTTTCACATTTGCTCGGCCTCGGCGTTTAAGCTCGGCTATTCGGGCGGTAAGGCCGAAGCCGTGGCCAGGGAAACCTTCAGGCTGCTGGGCGGCTCGCCCGCTGAGGGGTTCAGGTTCAATTTGCCAAAAAATACCGCCCTTAAACGCGAAACCAAAGTCAGCATCGGCGACATCCATATCGGCTTTGCCTGGGCAAGCAGCATTTCGGAAGCGGAGGCTTATTTAAACACCCTGGCCGAAGAAAACCGCAGTGACATCCATTATGTGGAAGTGATGGCCTGCCTGGAGGGTTGCGCGGGGGGAGGCGGACAGCCTGTCAGCCGGGGCTTTGAAAAAACCAGGGCCAGAAGGCGGTTGTGTGCCGACATGGAAAAGAACCAGCCGTTCAGGGCGGCAGGTGAACATCCCGGACCTCTGGCCTGCTTTACGGATCACCGCCTGGATACCGGCAACGAAAGGGCTAATGGGTGGTTAAAACCAAGTTTCAAAAAAAGGAAGGGCCCCCTGTAAAGCGACGCTGTTTGCTGATTGCGGCCGAATGAATACATGGATATGACAGAGCAGAAGAAAAATGAGATCATCTATACCGTAAAGGACCGCTGCAAGGTCTGCTATACTTGCGTACGCGAATGCCCGGCTAAGGCCATTAAGATCAACAACGGACAGGCCGAGATTATCCCGAGCCGCTGCATTGCCTGTGGCAACTGCATCAGGGTGTGCTCCCGCGATGCCAAGATGTTTGCCTTTTCGATCGACAAGGTGAAAAAGCTTCTCGACACCGGGCAACCGGTAGCCGCGATCGTAGCACCCAGTATTGCCGGAGAATTCACCGACATTGCCGATTACAAGCACTTTGTGGGCATGATCCGGGCACTGGGCTTCGACTATGTGAACGAGGTGGCTTTCGGCGCCGAGCTGATCGCCAACAAATACAAGGAACTGCTCGAATCAAAGCCCGACCGTCCGCTGATCTCCACCAGCTGCCCTTCCATTGTCAGCTACGTGGAAAAACACCATCCCCAGATCATTGATTCTCTGGTACCCCTGGTTTCGCCAATGATCGCCACGGCCAGGGTGCTGAAAAAAATGCACGGCGACCACCTGAAGATCGTGTTCATTGGTCCCTGTATCGCCAAAAAGGTGGAAGCCGGTGAAGAGCAGTTCAGGGGACTGATTGACGAGGTGATCTCATTTGTGGAGTTGCGGCGCATGTTTGCTGAGAAGAGCCTGTCCGAGAACAATGTGGAGGCTTCGGAGTTCGATCCGCCCATAGCCGGGAAGGGATCCATCTTTCCCATCAGCGGAGGGATGCTTCAAACCATCGACCTGGAAGAAGACTTCGTGAAGGGCGACATTGTGGTGGCCGAGGGCAGGCACGACATCATCGAGGTTTTGCGTGAATTTGAGGAAGGACACCTGGAAGCCAAGATGTTTGATCTGCTTTGCTGCAACGGCTGCATCAACGGCCCGGGAATGAGCCACAAACATCAGTTTTTCAACAAGCGGAAAAACATTTCCAATTTTGCCAAAAGGAAATTCGACCGCCTCGATCTGAATCGCTGGCAGGAAGACCTGGCCACTTATTTGCAGCTGGAACTCGGAAGGAGTTTCCAGGCCGACGATCAGCGTTTTCCCAACCTGCCCTGTGCCGGGGAGATTCGTGAGGTGCTCAGGGAATTTGGTAAAAAGGAGCCGGAAGATGAACTCAACTGCGGTGCCTGCGGCTACGACACCTGCCATGAGCATGCCGTGGCCATATTGCAGGGGCTGGCCGAATCGGAGATGTGCCTTCCGTATACCATCGACAAGCTCCATGAGTACATCCTGGAGCTGGATGTGTCGAACCAGAAACTGGCCTCCACCCAGGCTGCGCTGAAGCAAAGCGAGAAACTCGCTTCCATGGGTCAGCTTGCTGCAGGTATTGCCCACGAAGTGAACAACCCCCTGGGAGTCGTGATCATGTACAGCCACATCCTGCTCGACGAAATGGACCCTGCCTCGCCCCTTTACCGTGACCTGAAGCTGATTGTGGAGCAGGCCGACCGTTGCAAGAAAATTGTTGGCGGCCTGTTGAACTTTGCCCGCAAAAGCAAGGTGACCATCGACGAGGTAAATGTGAAGCAATTGATAAAGAATGCCCTCAAGGGGGTCATTCTCAGCCAGTCTATCGAATTGCAGATTGCCGTCAATACCAGGGACCCCATGCTGGAATGCGACCACGACCAGATGGTGCAGGTGTTTTCCAATTTGTTTAAAAACGCGGTGGATGCCATGCCCGGAGGGGGCAAACTCTCTGTTTTGATCAATGACGCCGCCGGAAGCGGGCAGTTGGAATTCCAGGTCAGTGACACCGGCTCCGGAATTGAGAAGGAGAATATGGACCGGATGTTCGAGCCCTTTTTTACCACCAAGGAAACCGGCCAGGGCACGGGACTGGGCCTTCCCATTATTTACGGCATCATCAAGATGCACCGGGGAAGCATCCGGGTGGAATCGAACAACGACCCCCAAAAAGGCCCCACAGGAACCACATTTTTTGTTTCCCTGCCGCGCAAGGCCAGCGACACCTCCGATGAAAATGCCGGTGAACCCATTACCGGATAACAGGATAACCGGATAACATATAAAGCCCATAACAGCCATGTTAAAGAACACAAAAAAGACCATCCTGATCGTAGATGACGATATGGATTATTTATTTCAAATGAAAACGGGTGTGCAAGACATGGGTTTCGATGTAATAACCGCCGACACCCAGCGCGAGGCCGAAAGCATTATCGAAAGAACAAAGCCCGATCTGGCCATCCTCGATTTGATGATGGAAAACCAGGATACCGGTTTTATCCTCTGCCACAAGATTAAGCGCAAATACCCCGATGTGCCCATCATCATTGCCTCTGCCGTTACCTCCGAAACCGGGATGCTGTTCGATGTGACCACCCAGGAAGAACAGGAGTGGATCAAGGCCGATCTCTTTCTTGACAAGGGCATCCGGATGGATCAGCTGCAAAGGGAGATCAAAAAATTGCTAAAGATCTGACATATGGGAAAACTGAACTTGTTGGTGGTAGACGATGAGCCCGGCATCAGAAGCGGGGTAAGCCGGATACTGGAAAATTTTTCGGTGAGTTACCCCTTCATGGACGAAGATTTTGAATTCAATGTGTTTTTGGCCGAAACCGGCGAGGAGGCCCTGGACATCCTCAGGAGGCAGCCACTGGATATTGTGCTGCTCGACAACAAGCTGCCCGGCATACAGGGCATCGACGTGCTGGACCACATTAACCAGGAGAACATCGACGTGGTGGTGGTGATGATCACCTCCTATGCCTCCCTCGACCTGGCAGTGAGAGCGACCAGGCAGGGCGCTTATGATTTTGTCCCCAAGCCATTCACACCCAAAGAACTTAGAGCATCCATCGAAACCATCACAAAACAGCTGTTTCTTCGGCGAATGACCGAGAAACTCAATGTGGAAGGACGGCAGGTGAGGTTTCAGTTTCTTTCCGTACTCTCTCACGAGCTCAAGGCACCCCTGAATGCAGTTGAAGGTTATCTGGAGATGATGCAGGAAAAAAAGTTCGGCGACTCCCTTGGAAAATACGACGAGATCGTCGACAGGTCCTTGTTCCGTATCCAGGGAATGCGCAACCTGATTCTCGATATGCTCGATTTTACCCGCATCGAATCGGGCAAGAAATCCAGGAAGATCGAACCCCTGCATCTTTGCGAGATCGTACAGCACTGCATTGATTCGTTTCAACCCCTGTCTATTCAGAAGGATGTGGATGTTTACCTGAATTGCAGCGAAAAAACCCCGCTGAAGGCCGACCGCCAGGAAATGGAGATCGTAGTGAATAACTTGGTTTCCAATGCCATAAAATACAACAAACAAGGGGGACGGGTCGACATCAATTTGCGTAAGGACAACGGGCACATCCAGCTGTCGGTGGAGGACACCGGCATCGGCATGAAAAAGGAAGACATCGACAAACTGTTTGAGGACTTTGTCCGCATCCGCAGCGAAGACACCAAAAACATCAGCGGCAGCGGTCTCGGACTGTCTATTGTCAAAAGGCTGCTGAACCTTTACGATGCCACCATCCACGTGGAGAGCCAGCCCGGCAAAGGCAGCAGTTTTGCCATTACCTTCCCCGATAACCAATAGGCAACCGATAGTAAACCAGCAGAACTACCATGACTCAGATCAAACACAACCAATTGCCGGGAAAGACCGTCGAACGGCTCAGCCAGTACCGGCGCATCCTTTACAACAGTATCCGCGAAGGGAAAACCAATATTTATTCGCATGAGCTGGCAAAAATGATGAACCTGACCCCTGTACAGGTGCGCAGGGACCTGATGCTGATCGGCTATTCGGGCAGCCAGAGCAAGGGCTATGTGATCAAGGACCTGGTCGATCTGATCGGCAGGATCATCGACAGCAAAGAAGGCCAGAAGATCATCATCGTGGGGATGGGGAACCTGGGCCGGGCCATCACCAGTTATTTCGTGGGTAAACGGGAAAAACTCTTTATTGTAGCTGCTTTTGACAACGACCTTCAGAAAACGGACCGGATTGTAGCCGGAGTTCCCTGTTACCATGTCAACCGCCTTAAAGAAGTGATAGAAAAGGAAAGCATCCGTATTGCGGTACTTACCCTTGCCCCCGAGGCCACCCATGAAGTGGCCAGAAAACTGTTGGATGCAGGCATCAGGGGAATATTGAACTACACCTCTGTTCCCCTTACGGTGCCCCCCGGCATCTACCTCGAAGAATACGACATCGTTACCTCACTCGAAAAACTGGCTTATCTCGTTAAACAATGAAGGTTTACCATCAATTTGCCGAAGCCGGCAACAATGTGAAAAATGCCGTGGTGACCACCGGGTCTTTCGACGGTGTGCATGTGGGTCATAAGGTGATCATCGACCGCCTCAACGAAATTGCCCGCGAAACAGGAGGGGAGTCGGTACTGGTGACTTTCTCTCCGCATCCGCGCAAGGTGCTTTATCCCGACCACAAAAACATGAAACTGATCAATTCGCAGGAAGAGAAGATCGAATTGCTGAAAAAGGCGGGACTTCAAAACCTGTTAATCGTCCGGTTCACCCTGGAATTTTCAAAGACCACCTCCAGAGAGTTTGTCAGCGATATGCTGGTCGGCGAGCTGGGTGCCAGGGTGGTGGTGGTGGGCCACGGTCATCATTTTGGCTATGCCCGGCAGGGCGATTATTCCTATCTCTATGGCCTGGGCCGTGAAATGGGCTTTGCGGTGGAGGAGATCCCCCTGAAGGATATTGAAAACGAAGTGGTCAGCTCAACCAAAATACGCAAGGCTTTGTCCGAAGGGAACATACAACGGGCCAACGCCTACCTCGACCACCAGTATATCATTACCGGGGCATTGTTTCCCGGCCTTGGCAATCCCCTGTTGCCGGCCAACCCCACCATTGGCATCGAGGTGTCGGCCGCCGACAAGCTCATTCCGCCGCCCGGTATCTATGCCGGAAACCTGCTGGCCGGCAAGGAATGCCTCAAATGCATGATCTTTATTTTTGATAGTCCGGATAGCGAAAGAAAGGTGGAGTGTTTTCCGGTATTCGATACGGTACTGCCCGGGGCCAGACGGGGGACACTGTATTTTTACAAGGAGATCTGGCGGGGCAACCCGCTGAACATGGCCGAACTGAGCGAAGACACCCTGTCGGAAGCCAGGGAGACTGTAGAAGAACTCATCTATTAATGACAACCTCTCCCCATGGCCGATAAGCAGCCCATTGACGTTACCTTTCTCGGAACGGGGACATCCACCGGGGTGCCCGTGGTGGCCTGCGACTGCGTGGTTTGCAGAAGCAATGACCCGAAAGACCATAGGCTGAGGACCTCGGTGATGCTGGAAGCCTCTGGACAGCACTTTGTGATCGACTGCGGACCTGATTTTCGTTACCAGATGATCCGGGAAGGGGTGGAGGACCTATCGGCTATTTTGTTCACCCACGGCCACCGCGACCACATTGCCGGACTGGACGACGTGAGGGCCTTTAACTATGTGCTGAACAAAACCGTCGACATTTATGCCAGCGCCGGGGTCATTGAGGCCATCAACAAGGAGTTTCCCTATATCATGCAGGAAAAACGTTTTTTCGGGGCTCCCCAGCTGAACTTCTGCGAAATAGACCACAAACCTTTTCTGGTGAATGGGGTGAAGTTTACCCCGGTTGAGGTCATGCATCACAAAATGAGGGTTTTCGGCTTCAGGGTTGGCGACTTTACCTATATTACCGACGCAAGCCATATTCCGGTTCAGGAAAAGGAAAAGATAAGGGGGAGCAGGGTGTTGGTAATTAACGCCTTGCGAAAATCAAAGCATATTTCCCATTTTTCCCTTTCCGAAGCTTTGGAAGAAATTGCCGGGCTGAAACCACAGCAGGCCTACATCACCCACCTGAGCCATTTCATGGGTCTGCACGAGAGCATACAGAACTCCCTTCCGGACAACGTTTTTCTGGCATACGACGGTTTGAAAATAAGGGTCTGACCCGGTGTTTTCCGTTGTCATCCCACCAAAAGGACGGCCAATGAACCGGCCATGCCCAATCAGGTAATTCAGTATTTTAATCGGTTGATTGCATATTTGTGGTGATTTTGTCCGTGCATAGCGTAAGAATGATTAACTTTGTGATGAAAAAAAAGCGTCTCAAAACATGATCTACCATCCCGAAAAATACCGAATTGAAGACAAGCGGATGCAGCCGTTTATCGACCCCGGCGAAATATGGGAGATCATCAGAAATACCAGGGCCGACAAACAAAGGGTCAGGGACGTCATACAGGCTTCGCTCGACAAGAAGCGGCTTTCGCTCGGGGAAACGGCTGTGCTGATCAATGCCACAGATCCCGGTTTGATCGAGGAGATCAAGGAAGGGGCACGCAGCCTCAAGGAAAAGGTATACGGTGAACGCATCGTGCTGTTCGCCCCCCTGTATGTGGGCGATCTGTGCACCAACAATTGTCAGTACTGCGGATTTCGCTCTTCGAACAAGGAGACCAAAAGGGTCACCCTGAACAGGGAGGAACTGATCCTGGAAACAAGATCCCTCATCGATCAGGGGCATAAACGGCTGATCCTTGTTTACGGGGAGCACCCCAAATACACTGCCGGATTCATTGCCGAAACGGTGGAGACCGTTTACGGTGTGAAACACAAAAACGGGGAGATACGGCGTGTCAATATCAATGCGGCCCCTTTTGACATCCCCGGGTTCAGGGTGATCAAGGATTCGGGCATCGGTACTTACCAGGTGTTCCAGGAGACCTATCACGAACCCGCCTACAGGAAAGTTCACCTTGGCGGGGTAAAGCGCAATTACGACTGGCGGCTTACCTCCCTTGACAGGGCCCAGGAAGCTGGTATTGACGATGTGGGCATCGGGGCATTGTTCGGATTGTACGACTGGCGTTTCGAGGTCATGGGTCTGGTCAGGCATGTGAACCATTTCGAGGCCGTGTACAACGTGGGTCCGCACACCATTTCCTTCCCCAGGATACAAAATGCCTTTTCGATGGATATCTCCAGAGAGTACCTGGTCAGCGACGGGGACTTTGTCCGCCTGGTCTCCATCCTCAGGCTGGCTGTTCCCTATACCGGAATGATACTGACCGCCCGGGAGCCCTCCCACATACGCGATCAGGTCTTGCGTTTCGGCGTGAGTCAGATAGACGGGGGCACCAATCTGGAACTGGGAGGCTATTCGAAGGGAAAACAGGAGGTACAGGATCTGAGCAAGGGGCAGTTCCAGATCAACGACAACCGTTCGCTGGCCGAGATCATGGACGAACTGATCAGCTCGGGCTATATCCCCTCATTCTGTACGGCCTGTTATCGTCTGGGTCGCACCGGTGAACATTTTATGGAGTTTTCCGTACCGGGCTTCATCAAAAGGTATTGTGCCCCCAATGCCATGCTGACCCTGGCCGAATACCTCGAAGATTATGCCAGCGAAGATACCCGGAAGGCCGGATACAGCCTGATCGAAAAAAAGGTGGAGGAACTTGCCAAAACCCGGGATACCGGCAAGCTCAGGCAAAAACTCGGGCAGATTAAACAAGGCAAACGAGATCTGTATTTTTAAACCCTTCAACCATGCAACAAACCATGATCCTTGGAATTCTGTTATTCGACCGAATTAAGGAAGCCGGCCGCACCCAGGAGATCCTGACCCGTCATTCTGATGTGATCCGCACCCGCCTGGGTTTTCATGAGTTGTCCGACAAGGTATGCAGCCGGGTAGGGACTATTTTGCTGGTACTTCAGGGCGATGCGGCAAAATGGGAGCAACTCGAAGCCGACCTGGCGGAGATAGGGGGCATTGAGATCCAAAAAATGAAATTCGAACAATTGTTCCGGTAAACAATACGCACTATGTCTGAAATAAGGATTCTGGGCGTTCTGGTCGAAGACAGGAGCCAGGCCGCCGTTAGGGTACAAGAAGTGCTGACCAAATATGGCTGTACGGTGAAGACCCGGCTGGGCATCCACGAACTGGATGTGCCCGGATGGGACGCAAGCGGACTGATCATCCTGGAATTGACCGGGAGCGCCGACGAATGCCTGCGCCTTGAAAATGAATTGTGGAACATCGACAGGGTGAAGTTGCAGAAAATGGTATTCTGATACCTGCCGACCTGATTAATAAACTAATAAATATGGCTAAACTGGTCCATTTTTCCGAGGCTGCTTCCCTGGCCCTTCATGCCATGGTGCTTATTGCCAAATCGAAGAATTACGTGAACGTGAACAGCATTGCCACCGAAATGGGGGCTTCCCGCAACCATCTGGCGAAGGTATTGCAACAACTGGTAAAGAACAATTACCTTTCGTCTGTCAGGGGGCCCAGCGGTGGTTTTGTATTGAAAAAGCCGGCCGACCAGATCTCTGTCCTTGAGATCTATGAAGCCATCGAAGGCCGGATAAACGTGCCCGAATGCCCCCTGGACCGCAAGATCTGCCCGTTCGACAAATGCCTGATGAATGGGCTGGTCACCGATGTGACCATGCAATTCAAAACCTATTTCCAGGAGCACACTCTGGAGGATTTTGTAACCCGCTCCTGAGCACCATGACCTCCGATTGGATTTTTAGCACACAGGATGTTCTGATCGCTTTCGGGCTTACCCTGTTCGCCGGGCTGTCTACAGGGATCGGCAGTGCCATAGCCTTTTTTGCCAAAAAGACGAATACCCGTTTCTTGTCGGTGGCCCTGGGCTTTTCGGCCGGGGTCATGATCTACCTGTCGTTTGTTGAAATATTTCCCAAAGCCAACGAGATCCTTGCCGGTGAGCTGGGCCCCCAGTCTGCATACATGCTGACGGTGATCGCATTCTTTTCGGGCATGTTTCTGATCGCCCTGATCGACAGGCTGGTCCCGGATTTTGAAAACCCCCACGAGATCAAACGTGTTGAGCAAATGCAGTTGGACAGTTCACAGGCTGCCAAAAACAAGAAGCTTTACCGCATGGGGGTTATGTCGGCAGTGGCCATTGCCCTGCACAATTTTCCCGAAGGCCTGGCTACCTTTCTGGCTGCACTCCAGGACATTAAGCTGGGTCTGCCCATTGCCATCGCCATTGCCATACACAATATTCCGGAGGGCATTGCCATTTCGGTGCCCATACACCATGCCACAGGAAGCAAGCGAAAAGCCTTTACCTATTCTTTCCTTTCAGGTCTGGCCGAACCCCTTGGGGCGCTGATCGGGTTTTTCATCCTGATGCCCTTTATCAACGATGTGGTGTTTGGCTTTTTGTTTGCCTCGGTGGCCGGCATCATGGTGTTTATCTCGATCGACAACCTGTTGCCGGCGGCCAGGGAATACGGCGAACACCACCTGTCTGTATACGGACTGGCCGGAGGGATGGCCCTTATGGCCCTCAGCCTGGTATTTTTCCTCTGAACAATCAGCTCCTTTGCTGTCTTTTGCCAGAACAACAAAACAAGCAGTTGCGTGAAAATGGTGCTTAGGGGAGGGCGATGATGAAACTGTCGGGGAAGCCGTGGTCCCTGAGCCGGCTCCTCAACTCCAGGGCCTGTTGCCTTTCGGAAAAACTCCCCATGATCAGTTTATACAGTCGGCGTCCGTTTTCGTCCGATATCTGGATAAAGACGGGGTGGCCGAACTGCTGCTGGTAGCCGGCCGCGGTGGCAGCCAGGTTGTCGGGCCGGGAAAAGGAAACGATCTGTACCCCCATGCCTCCGGGGGCGGTTTCTTTGAGCGAGATATCGTACAGGCCCCCGGGCAGGCCGTTCAGGTCGATGGGTTCAAGGCGATGTTCAAGGGCTTTGGTTTCCTGTTCCCACAGGGGCTCTTTCGGGGCCGGATGGGAAGGTTCCTGCCCTTTTGCCAGATGGGGTACCGCCTCTTGCTCACGGCCGAGGGCGATCAGGGTATTTCCCATATAGTAATGGAATGTGCCCTCTCCTTCAAAAGTAATGGCCGCAATGTGCAGGTCGGCAAGGGCCTCTTCGTGGAGCCCGTTATGGTAGGCTGCCATGCCGCGGTAAAGATACCCCTCGGCGAAACCTGGGTTGAGGCGCAAGGCCATATTGAAGTCCTGAAGTGCATTCCCGTATTCGTTAATGGCCAGGAAGGCCTTGCCCCGCTGAAAAAGAGTGGAATGATCGGGATTGACCCGGATGGCCTCGCTGTAGTGGTGGATTGCTGAGTGGTGATCGCCCAGGGCGGCGTAAGCAAGGCCACTGAAATACCAGGCCTGTTCGGAGAGCTGGTTGTCCAGCCGCATTAGCCCGGTAAAATCGTCGATGGCCTCCTGGTAAAGGCCCAGTTCGATGTAGGCAAGCCCCCTGTAAAGATAGACGTCGCCATAGTGGGGATCGAGTTCGAGGGCCCGGCCGAAGGATTCAATGGCCCCCTCAAAATTGTTTTCCACTCCCTGCCTGACCCCCTCACCAAAGGCCTCCCTGGCAAGCCGAAGGTTGCGGTCGGCGACCTGTGCCGTCGACAGCAGGGAAACAATCATAAACAGGGTCGTCAGATAAGTGTTGAGATGCTTCATCGTGAAAGCCTATTGACTGAATGCAGGCGTCAGAACAAAAATATGAATTATTAGTTTCCTGCGGCGGGCAAGCCCAAGCTGCCGGTCGAAGTATCTGCCATTTCGTTCAGCAAACCGTTGAGTTTGCGCGACAACCCGTTGTAATACCTTTTATTCCCGTAGCTACCCACCCAGCGGATGCCCTGTACGGCATTGGTCAGAAAAACCTCTTCAGCTTCTTCCAGCAAAACCGGCGGCAATGCCTCTTCCGACAGGTCCAGCCCGTATTTGGCGGCCATTTCGATGATCACCGAGCGCATGACCCCGTCGACGCAGCCCTCCGAAAGGGGTGGGGTGATTATTTTCCCCTTCCCGGCCACAAAGATGTTGGAGGCAGAAGCCTCCACCACGTGGCCTATGTTGTTCAGA
>SL_3KL_010_SEDDRAFT_10000937_pt1 | contig 25720 bp, 22 predicted proteins | sample SodLakKL_010_SED_2_FD_10381 | JGI IMG/M metagenome (IMG submission 10381) | reverse complement strand
TTGTATAAGTATTTGGGTTCAAGCGTTTCAAATAATTTAGGGGCCATTCTACGGAGTGTATCATTTGGCCCGTAAACAAAGTACTTGGTTAGTGTACTCATATATAACTGTTCGTCTATTAATTACTAAAGGTATTGGCCAATAATCAGCAGGAATAAAAAGCTAAATCAAACAAGAAGCAAATAAGGGTTTCGAATTGATTTTATTTAACTGCCATGAAAACGATGTATATTTCTTATTATTCATGCAATGGAATTCAAAGAATTTACGTTGCTATATTGCAAAGGTTGTTTTTTTACAATTTGAAATATCAGACCATGCGTCAAATTTTACTTTTTTTGATATCCCTGCTTTTTTTGTTTGCAACAATACCTGCTGATTTGACTGCACAGATCAGGCAACCTGTTCAGGAACCTGAACTTAGAGATTTTGACGAACCCAGAACTCCGTATGATGATGGCGTCAGCAACGGAATCGGGTTTAATCTTGTAATCAATAATTTTGGGTTCGGTATCGGTGCAGAATATAAACGGGTTTTGGCTCCGTTTATGGAAGGTACAGCAACATTTCGTATCACCGGTTTGCGTGATGTAAGTGAACAGACGTTTACCGATATTTTTTTCGGCCAGCAAATTGTACCTAATAAATACAGAAGGGCTTTTTCGATGCCTCTGACGTTTGGTGTGCGTCAGCGGGTGTTTGCAAGAAGTATTGCTGATAACTATCGCATTTATCTGTCTGGCGAATTGGGGCCGGTACTCGCTTTTTCCTATCCATATTTTGATGATTTAAATAATAACGGCTACCGGGAACAATTCCAGTTTCAGGGAGGAGCAAGTTATGTTGAACCTGTAAATGATGTTTTTACAGGTATGGGTGACGGAGAGTGGCATCTTGGAATGGCCGGTGAATTTAAGTTAAGTCTTGATATCGGCCAGAACTTTGCCCGCCTTACATCCATTCAGTTCGGCTATATGTTTTACTACTTCGATAATGGAATTCAGATGATGCAACCCAATCAGCCGTCTTTCAGGCCTGGGGATCCCCCATCGTTTGAAGATATTATCAATGGCGAATATCCCATGGAGCCGTTTTTTGACGCTCAGCGCTTTTTCGGCACACCACAGCTCAGTTTCATATTTGGCAGAATGTGGTAAATAGCAGGTTTAACCGGACAGTTTCTCCAGCCATTTATCGGGGGAACGAAGGGATTTAAGTGTGAGGTCCGGGTTTTGTTTTGAGAGCTCCGCAAAGGAAAAATGACCGGTTGAAACGGCAACCGATTTTGCTCCGAAATAGCGTGCACACCGGATGTCATGAGGAGTATCCCCGATGATTATGAAGTCTCTTTTCTCCAGCTTAATTCCTGAATGTTCTGTGAAAGACCTCTCTGCATCTGCCGGAAGAAAATTTCTGTCGGTATGATGACACCCGAATGCTCCGAAACCAAAATAGTCGTTTAATCCCGCCGCTCTCAATTTTATCCGTGCAGTTTCTTTGAAATTACCTGTCAGCAAGCCCAGGTATTCATTGTTTTGACAGAGATATTCCACTGTTTCTTCAACTCCATCAAAAACATTTACATCATCCGGCGTAAGATGATCATTCATTTTGTTTATGTACGCCTGTTTAATCTGCTCAAACAGATCATCATCATGGTGATGTTCTCCCATCAGGTTTCTGAAAATTGATGCATCTGTCCGTCCTGCATAGTCAATCCGGTAAATGATTTCCGGATCGATGGAAAAGGTGTTAAGAATTTCTTCGATGATCGATTTCATGAAAGTCCTTTCCACACTGAGAATCGTTCCGTCGATATCAAACAGATAAGCTGAATTCATTTACTATTTAACTTTATTGATAAATGTTTTCATAGTACTTTTACGCTCAATTTATAGACATAACACAAATGATAAGATATGAGTTTTATAGATCAAATTACCGGACGACAGATTATAGATTCACGCGGCAATCCGACCGTTGAAGTTGATGTGATTTTAAGTGATGGCATTCTGGGAAGAGCTGCCGTCCCTTCAGGTGCTTCAACCGGGGAGCACGAAGCAGTTGAGTTAAGAGACGGGGATAAGAATCTGTTTATGGGGAAATCAGTAACCAAAGCAGTTGACAATGTAAACAATATCATTGCCAGGGAGCTGAAAGGTTTTCCCGCCATGATGCAGACTGATCTCGACGATCTGCTTATTGAACTTGATGGTACTGCCAACAAAGCAAAACTGGGAGCGAATGCTATCCTGGGAGTTTCTCTTGCCACAGCGAAAGCTGCTGCCAATTCCTTAGGCCTGCCATTGTGGCGATATATCGGAGGCGTGAATGCTAAACTTCTGCCGCTTCCGATGATGAATATTATCAATGGCGGTTCTCATGCAGATAATAATGTCGATTTCCAGGAATTTATGGTGATGCCATCCGGTGCAAAGAATTTCTCACATGCTGTACAGATGGGAGCTGAAATTTTCCATAACCTGAAAAAAGTGCTCTCTTCAAAAGGATATAATACAGCGGTTGGTGATGAAGGCGGTTTTGCTCCAAACCTTAAATCGAATGAAGAAGCGATTGAAGTAATTCTGCAGGCAATTGAGAAAGCCGGTTACACCCCGGGTGATGAAGTTTTGATCGCACTCGATCCTGCAAGCTCTGAATTTTATAATGCTGATGAGAAAGTATACGAACTGAAGTGGAGTGACGGCAGCAAGTATGATGCCGATGATATGGTTGATTACTGGTCAAAATGGGCAGATAAGTACCCGATCATTTCTATTGAAGATGGTATGCAGGAAGATGACTGGAATGGCTGGAAAAAACTGACCGACGCAATTGGCCAAAAAGTACAGATAGTTGGAGATGATCTCTTTGTTACAAACACAACACGCCTGGCAAAAGGAATCAGGGAAGGTATTGCAAACTCTATTCTGATCAAGGTAAACCAGATAGGTACCCTGACAGAAACTCTGGATGCGATTGAAATGGCTCATAAAAACGAGTATACCGCAGTCATTTCACACAGGTCGGGTGAAACTGAAGATACGACAATTGCTGATTTGACAGTGGCCACCAATGCCGGTCAGATTAAAACCGGATCGATGAGCCGTACAGACAGAATTGCCAAGTATAATCAGTTACTCCGTATTGAAGAAGAGCTGGGTGATAACGCACTCTTTCTTGGTAAAGATGTGTTTGGTATTTGATACATTATATTCCTTGTCAGTATCCGTATAAAGCATGCACATGCTGCCGGATACTGACTTTTTCCTTATCTGTGTGATGCATTCAACGTCATGAAGGTCAATTCAACCCAAAAAAAATAGAACTGGCAACTCTCGTCAACTATGCGCATCACACATTTGTCCTTAACCAATTTTCGAAATCACACGAAAAAAAGTGTGGCATGGGCACCGCGATTGAATGTGATTACAGGCCCGAATGGTTCAGGGAAAACAAATCTGATAGATGCGATCCACTATCTTTGTATGACAAGAAGTTTTGTTTCCCCGAGCGACCAATATGTTGTATCGGAGGGCGAAAAATTTTTTATGATCGAAGGGGATTTCGAAGGAGAGATCCGGTCAAGTTTTAAAGTCGGATGTTCCTATTCAAGGGGGGAAGGGAAACGGATTTTTATCAATGACAGCCCGCTCGACCGGTTGTCAGATCTGATCGGAATGGTTCCGGTGGTTGTACTAAGCCCTGAAGATCAAAAACTGACATATGATGGCCCGGCTGAAAGGCGTAAATTTCTGGATGGGTTTATTAGCCAGATTTCACCTGCTTATTTAAGGCATCTGATTAGTTATAACAGGGTCAGAAAACAGCGCAACCGTCTGCTCCAGGAATATACCGGTCCGGTTCAGTCACTAATCGACTATCTTGAACCGTGGAATCAGCAACTGATTGAGAGCGGCTCTAAAATCATCTCTAAACGAACAGAAGTATTAAATAATTTCAGATCGTACCTCGAAGAACAGTTTCATTCGTTCAGCGGAATTGATTTAAAACCCGGTTTGCGATACGAAACATTTTGTGAACCAGATATATCCGAGCATGTAATCAGAGAGCGATTTACAACTGAGCTGGAACAAAATTTTGAAAAAGAAATTGACAGGGAGCAAACCATAACCGGGCCGCACAGGGATGAAATTGTTTTCTATCTTGGAGATATGGAATTGCGGAATTACGGATCACAAGGTCAGCACCGGCTTTTTTCAGTCGCCCTGAAACTTGCGCAGCTTTTTTACTATTCGGATGAACTGGATGACCTTCCGATCATGTTGCTGGATGATGTGTTTGGCAATCTTGATAAACAGAAAACGGAAATTCTTTTAGATACGTTACAAAATCATACCGGCCAGGCTTTTATTACATCTGCATCGGAAGTACCTTTCAGAAACCTGAAACATTCTGAAGGATCAGGCAGTAACTGGTATGCTGTGAAAAACGGACAGGTTGAGGTGAAATCGTAAATGTCATATTCAAATAAACCCAAATCACTTGATTCACTTCTGAAGGATTTTATGAAAAGAATCCCTCAGAGGTCAGAAATGAAAAGAGGCCTCGTACTGCATTTTTGGCCGGAAGTAGTTGGTGAACAGGTATCTAAAATAACTAAGGATGTTTATTTTGAAAGAGACAGGCTGATTGTCAAAGTGGTCAATGATGCATGGAGGCATGAACTGCATATGAACCGGTACTCAATCAAAAAGAAATTAAATGTGAAAGTTGGAAGTGAAGTCGTCAAAGATGTAATTGTAAGATGCTGAACAAATTGAAAGAGTTAATGATGATCAGTCAGCCGTTGGCAGCAGAAACGGATGACGACACTTTGTCTAATTACATGACAAGAGAGAAAGTAATCGTTTTTATCATCTCTTTTATACTTGCATTCTGTCTTTGGTTTATCGTAAACCTGAGCAGGGACTTTACGATTACAATAAATCTGCCTGTTGATATCGGTGAACTCCCTGAAAATATGGCCCTGGTAGGCGATCCGCCGGAAAGTGCTTCAGTTGGACTTACCGGCGAGGGCTGGATGCTGATCTCACTTTATAATAACCCGCCGCGCATCATTGTCAATGCGGAAGAAGCAGAAGTGAATTTGTTTGATATGGTTCAGCAACAGCTTTCCACTCTTTCGGAAGTGAGTATCACGAAAGTTGAACCCCTTGGATTTCAACTGGATCTCGAAGAGAAATCTTATAAACGTGTACCTGTTGAGGTGCTTCTTGATATTCGAACAAGCGATCGGTTTGGATTAATCGGAACCCCGGAAATGTCGCCAGACAGCGTTACAATATCGGGAGCCGGTAGTGTTATTGATGAAATTGACCGTGTTGCAACGAAAGAGGTAACTCTTGATAGGGTCAATGAAGGCAGAGAACTTGAACTGGAGCTTGAGAGGCCGGCTTCCGGTATAACAGTTGAGCCAGACAGGATAAGCTATCGTTTTGATGTGACGGAATTTACCGAGGGGGAAGTCAGAATACCCATACGAATCAGAAATTTACCTCCGGGACGGGCCGTAACCTATAATCCATCTACGGTTACAGTCAGATATGGCGTGCCTATAGATCAGTATAGTGATGTTCAAAATGCCCGTCCGTTTCTGGCTTTTGTAGATTATGAAACGATCGAAGCAGATACTACGGGCCTGGTAATCCCTGAAATTGAACGTATGGAAGATGAGTATGATATACGGTTAAGAAGTTTCCAGCCAAGAACTGTCTCTTATTTCAGGGTCGTCAACGATAATGAAGAATAACGATCCGGACGGCTTTCAGATGTTTTATGAGACCGTTTCAAGCTGTTTTTCAAATGGTTTGATGACCTCGTCAATACTTCTGGTGTTTTCAAAGAAGGAATGAATTTTCAGTAAAACTTCATCAACGAGGATATCCGGACAGGAAGCTCCGGAAGTGACTGCGATCCGTACAGGTGTATTCTCAGTGGGCAGCCAGTTTTCAGTTTCAACCATCTTTTTTTCCCATTGATTAAAGTGTCGGATCAAAGCTGTTGAATCAAATTCTCCGGCATCCCTGATGTGATATGCTGCACAATATCCTTCAAGAATTTCTGCAAGATGCATAGTGTTTGAAGAGTTGTATCCACCGACAATGATTGCCAGGTCCGGTTTTTGCTCTGCAAGGGCGTAGGTTGCCGATTGATTCTCATTGGTCGCATAACAGAGGGTGTCTGACGTATCGGCAAAATGATTGAGAACATCCTCTTTCCCAAAACGATCTGAAGCAGCCCTCTTGAGAATATCCATAACTTCCTGCGTTTCTGTGGCCAGCATAGTTGTTTGATTGATTACCCCGAAGTGCTCCAGGTCAACCAGCGGATCAAAGCCCTCAGTGCTCTTGTGGCCGAAAAAGCGGCCAAATTCATTCGGTGGCCGTTTCCCCGTCATAATTTCTGCCAGGATCGTGGCTTCTTCAGGGTTTAGTACAACCACTACCGGTGAGTGGCTTGCACTGTGAGAAAAGGTAGCCCTTGTCTCTTCATGTTTGTATTTGCCGTGAATAACAAGACTGTAACCTTTTTTTCCAAGTTGTTTGCCGCGGTTCCATACTTTTTCAACAAAAGGGCAGGTAGTGTTATACTGATAGGGATCGATTCCCTGCCTGCTGAGCTTCTCCTGGATTTCGATAGTGGTTCCAAATGCCGGAACAATTACAATATCCTCTTCATCAAGCGAATGAATCGGGATTCGTTCGGTGCCATCGGTGTCGAACAGAAATCGCACCCCGCGTTTCTGAAGATCCTCATTTACCGTTGGATTGTGAATCATTTCACTCAGAAGGTAGATATCCTTTTCGGGATGCTCTTCAACTGTTTTGTATGCGATATCGATGGCATTTTCCACTCCGTAACAAAACCCGAAATGGCGGGGTATTAAAAACTGTACCGGGCCGAAATCAAGCAGAGAGGGCTCCAGGCCTTTTTTTCGTGGGTCAATGATTTTATTTGCTTCCTTGACTTTTCGGATGACCGGAGATTTGTACATTTCCGGAATATCAAACGTTTTTCTTGCCATCAGTCAACTGTGTCAATCTTAAAAATTTATCAAATATACAAACTTCATATATGAAACGTGTGAAGATGCTGATTATGGCTGATGAGAGCATTTGTATGTTATCAGTAGCCATTTAGATCAAATAGTCAGTTGGCTAAGCTCTTTTGTCCTTTCAGGACGAGGATATCAGCTACATCGAAAGATGTTGAAATATTTTATTAGCATACATAATCAATCGACGTTCAGTCCTATGAACATACACAATCATCAACGATCCACACACGATGAACAACAAACCTGAAATGGATTAAACTGTGTTGGTTCAGTCCTTCTGTATATTTACGTCATTATATTTTTTCGGATTTAATTCTTATATTGAAGGCTTGATATCGAAATTATTTCGATCCTTCCTTTACAAGTTAGATTGCTTTTATCCTTTCTTCTTAAGTGAAAGAGTACATACAGGCAACATGGATGAGGGAGATATGGTTTTCCGAAAATCGGAACAAACCATCAGTGTTGAATACTGAGTACTATTTTAATTCTATTATATAACGATCAATGAATACAGTTCAATTTGCCGATCTGGGTATTGGTACGCCCATCAACAAAGCAATTCAGGAAATGGGCTTTGAGGCACCGACAAAAATTCAAACAGCAGCAATCCCCAAAATCCTTGAGGGAAAGGATGTGGCCGGCCAGGCACAAACAGGAACAGGAAAAACTGCAGCATTCGCAATTCCAGTTCTCGAAAAAATTGACCAAAACAACAGAGAAGTGCAGGCTATAGTTATGTGTCCGACACGTGAGCTTGCAATACAGGTTGCGGGTGAATTCAATAACCTCTCAAAATTTATGGGTGGCGTAAAGGTTACACCGGTCTACGGCGGACAACCAATCAGCCGACAGATCAAACAACTTAAATCCGGCACTCAAATCGTGGTAGGAACACCTGGCAGGGTGATTGATCATCTGAAACGAAAAACACTGAATCTGAATCAACTGAAAATGGTTGTACTCGATGAGGCGGATGAGATGCTCAATATGGGTTTCAGAGAGGATATCGAGACAATTCTTGGTTTTACTTCCGGGGATTCAGAGAGGCAGACTATCATGTTTTCTGCTACGATGTCGACAGGTATTAAAAAAATCATGAAACGCTGGTTTCAGAACCCCGAAATGATCAAAGTGGAAGGGAAGGCACCGTCTGCGGATGGCATTGAACAGTACATTGTTGAAGCCAGGGATTCTATGCGAACCGAAGGAATCTGCAGGCTGCTGGATCTCAACGATTACAGGCTTGCGCTCATTTTCTGTAATACGAAAAGAAAATGTGATTCACTTGTTTTGGAAATGCAATCGCGAGGGTACTCAAGCGACGCCCTTCATGGTGATATGAGCCAGAATATACGGGATAAAGTCATGAATAAATTCAGGCAGGGTAATATCGATGTGTTGATTGCTACGGATGTAGCCGCACGTGGTTTGGATGTGGATGATATCGATGTAGTTTTTAATTATGATATTCCGCAGGACCCCGAGTATTACGTACACAGAATCGGACGTACCGGAAGGGCTGGCCGGAAAGGTGTTGCATACACCTTTTCATCTGGTCGAAAAAGTAAAAACATCCGTTTTATCGAAAAGATATTGAAAGTGAAAATTGACACGATTCCTCTTCCTTCAGTCAAAGATGTTGAAGCATCTCAGCGTGATGCCTTCCTGGATGAAATAGAGAAAAACCTGGAAGCAGGTGGTCTCAGGCCTTATATCGAGCAGATCGAATCACTGTCGGGCGACAAGTTTACACCGATCGAAGTTGCTGCTGTTTTGCTGAAAATGCAGGATAAACAAACCGGGCGGCCTGCAACGGAACGAAAAGTTGACAAAAATAAGAACACAAGAAGCAGGAAAAGCTCCGCCAACGGGAAGAAATACAAAGGTAAATCATCGGGTAAGAAGAGTCAAAAAGACGATCCTTATTTCACTAAATTTATAAACAAGAACCGAAAGAAAAAATCGAAGGTAAAATCGAAGTCATAAGATCTCAGATCTCAGATTGATGAATACCTGATCTCAGATCTTTACCACCAGATCAAAGATCTGCAATCGATTAATCTGAGATCTGAGATCAAGATCACCAATCAATGGGATGTCAAAATATTATTGAAAGAATATTTTGTCTGTAAGGCTGCAAAAAATGCCGGGATTCACACTGCAACTTCATCCAGTTTGACACCGACAAGACGGCTGACTCCCGTTTCCGGCATGGTTACTCCGTACATCATCTCTGCTTTTGACATGGTTTTTTTGTTGTGAGTGATGATGATAAACTGGGTTGCCTCACTGAAATTACGGATCATCTTTGCAAAACGTTCGATATTGGCGTCATCAAGAGGGGCATCTACCTCATCGAGTACACAGAAAGGAGAGGGTTTCACAAGGTAGATTGCAAAGAGTAATGCAATTGCAGTCAATGTTTTTTCACCGCCTGATAACTGATTGATACTTGAAGGGCGTTTTCCCCTTGGATTCGCTTTAATCTCAATTTTTGCTTCCAGGGGATCTTCTACATCCTTCTCAATCAACAGGTCGCAATAGTCATCTTCCTGGAAAAGTGTATTAAATACGGATTTGAAGTTGGTACGTATCTTCTCAAACGTTTCGTTAAACCTTTCAGTTGCCGTCTCATTTATCTCTGCAATGGTTTCTCTTAGTTGCTTCTCGGCATCGAGGAGGTCCTGTACCTGTTCTTCAAGAAATTCAAGCCGTTCTTTTTCTTCTTCAAATTCCTCAATAGCGAGCGGGTTAACTTCCCCGATCTGGTTCAGCTTCTGCCGAAGCACCCCAATCCTTTTCCTGGCATCTTCACTATTTGTCCCATCAGGTAACGATTCCTGAATTTGTTTCATCAACAATCCATAGGTTTCCCATACATGATCGGACAGGGATTGAGCTTTCATATCAAGTTTCTCCCGTGCCATTGCCAGGTGATGAACCAGCTCAAGATTGACCTCTTTTCGTTTTCTGAGCTCTTTTAGTTCTTTCTCAAGTTCATTGATCCGGCCCCGCTGCTTACTGCTTTCTTCCTCTGCTTTTCGAAGCTTTACATCTATGTGAGATTTCTCTTCCTGCAGTTTATCAAGTGATATCTCGTTTTCCTCAATACTGTTTTTGTATTTAAATATCTTCTGCTGACTCTGTTCAGTTAGTTCCTGCCTTGTGTCCATACGTGTTTGTACGGATTCAATTCCGCTTTCGGCACGTTTAATATCGCGTTCCAGGTTGTCAGCTTTATTTTTCAGGTCCTGGTGCTTTAACTGTGCATCATTAAATCGATTTTGTGCAATAGCCCTTTCATCTTCAAGATTTTGCAGAATTTCTTTTTTATCGTTTTGCTCTTTTGTCAGATTTTCAATCTTTTCGCGAAGTTCATTTTGCCTGGGATTTAAATTTTTGAGCTCATCTTTTGCTGTATCTTCGCTGGTTGTGAGTGATTCTTTTCTATTTTTAAGGTCTGCTATGTTCTTTTCATAGATTTCAACTCCTGAATGGATCTGATTTGCTTTATGCTCCCATTTTCTGATCTCCTTTTCAAATTCATTGAACTCATTTCTCATTTTGTCCAGGTCAAGTTCTTCGAGCTGAACCTCAAGCTTCTCGAGTGATTTCTCCTTTAATTTTAACTCATGGTGAGTGTTCGATGATTTGGCTTCAAGTTTCTCAAGTTTATCCTTTAGCCCAAGTCGTACTCCGGCCTGATTACTCTTGCTGCCACTCCGTAAAAACCGGTTTGCCGTGATCAGTTCTCCTTCTTTTGTGACGGCTGCCGACCCTCCAAGTTCGAGCAGTCTTTTTGCCTGGTTTACATCTTCGGCAAGCAAAATTGATCCCAGTAAAAGTTGTGCTAATGGCTGGTAGCTGTCATCTGTTTCTACAACACTTAAAATAGAGTGCTTTTCGGATGGATATGAGCTTTTCAGTTCATCGTTCGGGATGAAAGTTGCCCGTCCCTGTTCGTGTTGCTTTAAAAGTTTTGCTCCCCAGGCCGCTTCTTCCATCGACTGGACAATTACATAATTGATGGATTCTCCAAGGGCAGCTTCAAGTGCTGTGGCATGATCTTCATCGGTATGGAAAACATTTCCCACAATTTCTAACAGTGAAAAAGAATCTTTGTGATGCTCTGTCAGATAAGCAACACTTGCCGGGAAAAATTCCCTGGATTCGGCTAATTCTTCAATCAACCTCATCTCAGAGTCAAGGGCATCGCGCTGGCTTTTCAGGGTTCGGATCGTTTCACGCAATTCTTCCCTGTTGGTTTCAAGCTGATTTTTTTTCTGGATTGCTTCTGTAATTTTCCTGAGCCGGGTTTCTTTTTCTTGTTCGAAATCCTGTAGTTTACTTTCGATATCAGCTTTTTCAAGATCCATTTTATCAATCTGGCTGTTGAGATCACTGATATCATCGAGGATCCTGCTCAGGTCATCTTCCGTATTCTCAAGTTTTGATTCAAGCCGTATACGTTCGGTTTGGATATGGCTTAATTTCTTATGGGCGTCACTTGATTCAATTTCCAGTTCATAAAGCTGATGCCTGATTTTTGTATACTGCTGTTGTACATCGGTAAACCTGGCCCGCGATTCAGACAGGCTTTTTTCAGATTTATCAAGGTCTGCACTGAATTTTTCCAGTTTTTCTACCGATCCGGTTTTCAGTTTCTTTAACTCTTCAAGGTCTGATTTACTCTGTTTTATGTCCTCATCGTACTGCCGGATTACATTTTCTTCATTATTTATTTTTTCCCGGCTGATTTTAAGATTGGTTTCAAGTTCCCGAATGGCTGTTTCAAGCTGATTGGCATGCCTTCGGGTTTCTGATTCAACCTGTTCTTTTTCATGAAGAGCTTTCCTGGTTAACTCTTCACTTTCTTCAAGTTTATCCAGTTTTGTTGAAATCTCTCTTTTTTCGTTCTCAGCATTCCGGATTCGCTCCTGAAGAGGTTCAAGCTCACCTTTAATTTTTTGATATTCGTGCTTGTTAAAAGCTTTGTCGAGCTGTTTAAGTTCGGTTTTAAACTCTTTGGCTTTTACAGCTTTATCAGCCTGGATTTCAAGTGAACGTGTTTTTTTTCTGACTTCAACGAGAATATCCTCAATCCGCTGCAGGTCTTTCAGAGTTTCATCCAGTTTGCGAAGTGTCTGTTTCCGTTTCTCTTTGTAACGGGTAACACCTGCCGCTTCTTCAAAGAGCCTTCGGCGGTCATTGTTGCGGTCGTTCAGTATCTCTTCCACCATTTTTAATTCAATCACGGAATATGCGTCGGCTCCCATGCCGGTATCCATAAACAGTTCCATGATATCCTTCAGCCGGCAGGCTGTGTTGTTGATCAGGTATTCACTATCGCCCGATCGGTAAAGTCTTCGGGTGATCGTAACTTCGCTGTATTCGGTAGGCAGAATGCCTTTGTTGTTTTGAAGGGTGAGTGATACTTCGGCCATTCCGAGTGCTTTCTTCCTGGCCGTGCCATTAAAAATTACATTACTCATTGAGGCCGATCGCAGAAGGGTGGGGCGCTGTTCTCCCAGAACCCAACGAAGTGCATCGACAATATTTGATTTACCACAGCCATTAGGGCCAACAATTGCAGTGATACCACTGTCGAACTTTACCTTCGTTTTGTGAGCGAAACTTTTAAAACCGTGAAGATCAAGTTCGGATATATACATTCAGAATGGAATAAAAGTGTAGGGCCAGTTGGCCGGGTAAATGCGAAATTTAAGATTCAAAACTACAGACTGCAATACCTTATTCCATGAATACACAGAGGATGACACAGGGTTAAACGGTTAGTATGTCTTTCTCTTTTTGCTGGAGAATTTCTTCAATCATATTGATATACTTGTCAGTAAGCTTTTGAATCTCTTCCTCTCCCTCATATTGCGAATCTTCAGGGAGTGATTCATTTTTAACCGTTGATTTGATCTCGTCATTGGCATCCCGCCGGCTGTTTCTGATACTGATTCTCGCGTTTTCTGCTACTTCTTTCGCTTTTTTAACCAGCTCTTTACGCCTCTCTTCAGACAGCATCGGCAGAGGTATCCGTATAAGATGGCCGTCATTGTTCGGGTTGAGGCCAAGATTACCCGACATAATTGCTTTTTCTACATCCTGGATAATCGATTTGTCGTATGGTTCAACAGTGAGTAATCTCGCTTCCGGGGCACTGACATTCGCAAGCTGATTCAGCGGGGTTTGAGCTCCGTAATAATCTACTCGTATATTTTCAAGTAATGCAGGAGTAGCTTTCCCTGCCCGAATATGAGAGAACTCTTTTTTACAGAATTGAACGGCCTCTTTCATGGAACGTTCAGCATTTTTGATGATCGGGCTTAATTCTTCAGGTAGCATAACTTGCCGGGATTTGAGTTTCCGTGTTAATAATGTTTACATCAACAGAACCCGAATAATTTAAGAAAACTATGATTCATCCCAAACAACTGTGGAGCCAATTGCTTCATCAGAACAGACAACCCGTTTTAAATTGCCCGGAATATTCATGTCAAATACGATTATAGGTGTTTCATTCTCCCTGCATAGAGTGAATGCAGTAAGGTCCATGACGTTCAGCCGGCGCCTGAGTATCTCATCACCTGTAATGGTATCGAATTTTTCTGCTTCCGGATTGATTTCAGGATCAGAGTCGTAAATGCCGGCTACACGGGTTCCTTTTAGTATTACTTCAGATTCGATCTCAATAGCTCTCAATGCAGCAGCTGTATCCGTTGTAAAGTAGGGATTGCCGGTTCCGGCACCAAAAAGAACGACCCTTCCTTTCTCAAGATGACGAATAGCGCGACGCCTGATATACGGTTCGGCAATCTCTTCCATGCGAATAGCCGACATGAGCCGGGTATGAACGCCTTTCCGTTCAAGAGCATCCTGGAGTGCCATACTGTTGATCATCGTAGCAAGCATTCCCATATAGTCTCCCTGCACCCGGTCCATTCCTTCAGTTGCCCCTTTTACACCTCTGAAAATATTACCGCCACCGATAACAACAGATACTTCGACGCCTTCTTCATGGACGGCCTTGATTTCATCGGCATATTGGCTCAGGATGTCTCCATCGATTCCGTGCCCCTGTTCACCGAGCAGGGCTTCTCCACTTAACTTGAGTAAAATTCGTTTATATAGATTTGCCACAGTTTTATTTTAAGTAGTGTATATAAAAAAAGGCTACCGATTTGGCAGCCTTTTTGCAACTATTTAATCAGGAATTTTCACCGAGTTGTATTCGGTGAAAAGTTTTTACCAGAGGAGTATTGTTCTGTTCAAGATACTGTTTCACTGAGATCCCATTGTCTTTGACAAACTTTTGTTCAAGCAATACCCGTTCCTCATAAAACCTGCGAAGTTTACCCTGGGCAGCTTTTTCAGCAATCTCTTCAGGTTTCCCTTCATTGATCAGCTGTTCTTTTGCAATCTCCAGCTCTTTATCAATCACCGAAGAGTCAACATCATCCCGGTTAACAGCAATTGGATTCATAGCAGCAATCTGCATAGCTACATCTCTTGCAGCAGTTACGTTGCTTACGTCTCCGTCAAACTCAACGATNACGCCAAGCTGATTCCCCGGGTGAATATAATCGATCAGTGATCCTTCAGTTTTGATCAGGACAACACGGTTAATCTCTATTTTTTCACCGATTTTCCCCACCATTGCTTTCACATGCTCTTCAATGGTCAAATCATTCAATTTTTCTTTGAGAAGGCTCTCGACATCGGCTGTCTCTTTTTCATAAACGATATTGAGAAACTGTTCGGCTTTTTCCTGAAAATCTTCATTTCGTGCCACGAAGTCAGTTTCACAATTGATTTCAAGTGCAGCTGCTTTCTTGCCGTCGTCACTGATTTTAGTAACAACAAGTCCCTGGTTGGCTTCTCTGTCAGCACGTTTTTCTGAAACTTTCTGGCCTTTTTTCCGCAGGATTTCGACAGCCCGGTCCATGTCGCCATCGGCTTCTTTCAGGGCTTTTTTGCAGTCCATCATTCCTGCGCCGGTAATATCGCGCAGTTTCTTAACATCTTTTGCACTTATGCTCATTTGATAATTGTATTTAGAATTTCTGGTTTGCTGCTGGATTAGTCTTCTTTCTTTTCGGTTTCATCGGAACTGGTTTCTGCTTCAGTTTCTGCCTTTGCTTTTACATCTTCTTTTTCCTCTTTCTCTTCCGGGGTGGAGTCAGGTGCTGATGCCTCATTATCGTTATTCTCCTCCGGTTCAAGTTCACTTTCAGGCTCTTTCCGGCGTCGTTTCCGGCGTCTTGTCCGTGTTTTCACCTGCTGTTCTGCATCGTCGTCAGATTCCTGCTGCTCGGCTTTTGCTTCTTCAGCTGCCTGTTCCATCAACTCTTCTTCTTTCAGCGCTTCCCGTTCGGCATTGCCTTCAATAATGGCATCTGCGACTTGTGTTGTAATGAGTTGAATCGTACGGGCAGAATCATCATTGCAGGGAATGATGTAGTCAGGAATGTCAGGATCACTGTTGGTGTCAACAAGGGCAATAATCGGGATATTCAGTTTTACAGCTTCATTGACGGCAATGTGCTCTTTAATTGTATCAACGACAAAAATAGCACCGGGCAGCCGCGTCATATTGGCAATACCACCCAGGGTATTTTCAAGCTTTTCACGTTCCCTATCGAGCATCAGGCCTTCTTTTTTAGTCAGTTCATCGAATGTGCCATCTTTGCTCATCCGCTCAATTTCCTCCATTCGGGAGATACTTTTTCGAACGGTACTGAAGTTGGTCAGCATTCCGCCAAGCCACCGGTGAGTGACAAAAGGCATACCACAGCGGATAGCTTCGGTTTTAATAATCTCCTGGGATTGCTTTTTCGTACCAACAAACAGGATTGTTTTACCCGCTCTGGCAAGGTTGGAAACTTCTTCAAGCGCTTCCTGGAGGTAAGTTTGAGACTTTTTCAGGTCGATGATGTGGATACCGTTTCGCTGCATGAAAATGAATTCTTTCATTTTCGGGTTCCAGCGACGTGTCAGGTGGCCAAAATGGGCTCCTGATTTCAATAGTTCTTCAACAGATGCTGCTTTAGGCATAAGATATGTTTATATGTTTGAGTTTATCCTCTACACAGGTCATTCCCCGGCGCAAATTCCGGCCCGAATGATTCGGGGCGAAACACCCAGCGCGGAGTCGCTGTGTATGTGTGATTATAGTTTGAGAAAAAAGTTCTTCGGCGAAATTATCGCTTGGAGAACTGGAATTTCTTTCTGGCTTTGGGCTGTCCGTATTTTTTTCGTTCAACCATCCGGTCGTCTCGCGTCAGAAGTCCGTGCTTTTTCAAAATGGAGTGGATATCATCATTCTGATCATCAAGTGCCCTTGCCAATGCAAGCTGAATCGCACCGGCCTGGCCGGTTGTCCCCCCACCACGTACAGTAACTTTGACATCGTAGTTCCCGTCAAGTTCTGCAACCTTAAGTGGAAGTGTTGCAATATTAATACGGGCCTGTGAGGAGAAATAATCTTCAAGTTTCTTTTTGTTAACCAAAAATTCTCCCTTACCCGGTTCAATGTAAAGCCGGGCAGTTGACGTTTTTCTTCTTCCGATATAATTCGCTTGTGACATGTATCGTTAAAGCTCTAATTTTTCTGGTTGTTGTGCTGTGTGTGGATGAACAGAGCCAGCATAAACCCGCAGGTTTGTCAGCAGTTTACGGCCGAGCCTGTTTTTTGGCAGCATTCCCTTGACTGCGTTGGAGACAAGCGAAGTCGGGTCTTTTCTGAGCATTTCTTCGGCGGTTGTGAAGCTTTCACTTCCGGTATACCCGGAATGGCGGAAATAAGTTTTATCCGACATTTTCTTCCCTGTAAGTTTTACCTTTTCTGCATTGATAACCACGACATTGTCGCCGGTATCCATATGCGGAGTGAATTCGGGTTTGTTTTTACCGCGCAGAATGATTGCAACCTGGCTGCAAATCCGGCCTAAAGGCTGATCTTCCGCATCCACCAAAATCCATTTTTTGTCAATATTTGACGGTTTTGCTGAAAATGTTTTATTACTGATCGTGTTCACGATGAAAATTCTTTATTTATCTTATAAAATTGATAAGTCTCAAAAAATAAGGGGAATAAAGAAGTATTGCAACGGCAGGTTTAAAGTTTTTCATGGTGCCAGGCTGTAATCCCGAGTCATACTTATCTGGGTGACACAAGAATATAGTAGTGATGGTCTTCTGATTTAAGTGAAAAGTCAAAAGGCAAAAGTGAGAAGGGTGGATGTGTTGAACATCAGATTGCAGCTTTATTTCATCATGTTGTAGTGCCGGTATATAAAATTATAAGACCGAAGACCGGGGACGGAAATCCTTCGGTCTCCGGTCTTCGGTCTTCCGTCATGATGTCTTTTCACTCATGTAACAATTTCGGGTTAAATTCATTCATTCGGGACATTATCCAAAATGATTTGTAAATTAACAGACCTGTAGAAAAGCCGATTTTTTGATAACCTAAAGCTACTGAGGACTCCTATATATTTATGAGTAATATTAAAGACATTAAGAAAACACGGGTTGAATTTGATACCGGATCAGGTAAAGCACATTTATACAGCCTGAATGAACTGGAGGAGCTTGGTTACGGTGATGTCAGCCGCTTACCGTTCACTATTAAAATTTTGCTGGAAGCAGTTCTGAGAGAATATGATGGGTTTGCCATTACAGAAAATGATATTAAAACCCTTGCCGGATACGATGCAAAAAATCCGCAGGGTGAGATCCCGTTTAAGCCTTCAAGAGTTGTACTCCAGGACTTCACAGGCGTGCCGGCAGTTGTCGACCTTGCAGCGTTACGGTCCGCTATGGAGCGCATGGGTGGTAATCCAACGTCTATTAACCCTCAGGTTCCGGTTGACCTCGTAATCGATCACTCGGTGCAGGTCGATATGTTTGGCCAGGAATACGCATTCATGTTTAATGTTGAAAAAGAGATGGAGCGTAACCGTGAGCGATATGAGTTTCTGAAATGGGGTCAAAAATCATTCGATAATTTCAGGGTGGTGCCTCCCGGGCGCGGAATCGTCCACCAGGTAAATCTTGAATACCTCGCCAAAGGAGTCTTTACAAGAAAAGAAGATGACGGAGTTACTGTAGCTTACCCGGATACACTTGTCGGAACAGATTCACATACAACCATGATTAATGGCCTGGGTATCCTGGGCTGGGGCGTGGGAGGAATCGAAGCCGAAGCTGCTATGCTGGGACAGCAGATCTACATGCTCGTGCCGGAAGTGATTGGTGTGAAACTGACCGGTAAACTTAGAGAAGGAATTACCGCAACCGATTTGACCCTGACCGTTACACAGATGCTTCGGCGCCATGGAGTGGTTGGAAAGTTCGTGGAGTTTTTCGGGCCGGGCCTCAGCAATATGAGCCTGCCGGATCGTGCAACCATTGCAAACATGTCGCCTGAATACGGAGCAACTATGGGTTTCTTTCCGATCGACAGCGAAGCATTGCGGTATATGCAGAGAACAGGGAGGCCGCAGGAACTGGTTGACCTGGTCGAAAACTATACAAAAGCACAAGGACTTTTCCGTACGGATGATATGCCCGACCCTGAATTTACAGAAGTGCTGGAACTTGATCTCGGTGATGTGGAAACGTCTCTTGCAGGCCCGAAACGTCCGCAAGACCGTATTTCACTGCCCCGCATGAAAGAGACTTTCAAGAATTCACTGACCAGTGATGACCCGACGATGGGTTTTAACCTGGCCCAGGAAAAACTTGCGAATAAAGGGGTTTACAAAAACGGTGAACCGGTGGATATGCAACACGGTAATGTTGTTATTGCTGCGATAACGAGCTGTACAAATACATCCAACCCGAGTGTAATGCTGGGTGCGGGCATCATTGCAAAGAAAGCGATCGAACGCGGTATGAAGGTGCCTCCATATGTTAAAACTTCCCTGGCACCGGGTTCAAGAGTGGTAACGGAATATCTGAATGAAGCAGGCCTGACCAACTACATGGACCAGCTTGGCTTTAACCTGGTTGGCTACGGTTGCACAACCTGCATCGGAAATTCAGGGCCACTACCCGATCCGGTAGTAAATGCGATTAAAGACGGTGAACTGATTGTTGCCGGTGTGCTTTCCGGAAACAGGAACTTTGAAGGACGGATCCATCCGCATGTCAAGGCGAATTACCTGGCTTCGCCTCCGTTGGTTGTCGCCTATGCACTCGCAGGCCGTGTAGATATCGACCTCGAACATGAACCGATCGGAATAGATAAAGATGGCAATGATGTTTACCTAAAAGAAATTTGGCCGACATCGGCAGAAATTACTGAATTCCTCGACAGTGCTATTCGTCCGGAGCTGTTCGAGAAGATGTATAGTGACATATTTGAATCCGAAACCTGGGACAAGATCCCGGTTGGCGGCGGCGAGCTCTATGAATGGAAAGAGGAATCCACGTATATACAGGAACCCCCGTTTTTTATGGACATGGGCAAAACTCCTGAACCGATCAAACCGATTAAAGGAGCCAGGGCACTTGTGAAAGTAGGCAATTCAATTACGACCGATCACATATCACCGGCGGGTAATATTGCCGTTGAGAGCCCGGCCGGCCAGTACCTGATTGAAAACGGAGTGGAACAGAAAGATTTCAACTCCTATGGTTCCCGCCGGGGGAATGACCGTGTGATGACCCGCGGTACGTTTGCCAATGTGCGGTTTAAAAATCAGCTTGCGCCGGGTACAGAGGGTGGGTTTACCAAATATTTCCCCGATGATGAAATTACCACGATTTTTGAAGCAGCTCAGAAATACAAAAAATCCGGAACACCTCTGATCGGGCTGGCCGGACATGAATACGGAACTGGTTCCTCGCGCGACTGGGCAGCCAAAGGTACAATTTTACTCGGAGTAAAAGCCGTCATCGCTGCATCGTATGAACGAATTCACCGGTCCAACCTGGTAGGAATGGGCGTTCTTCCGCTTCAGTTTGCCGATGGTGAAACTCATGAGAGCCTTGGGCTCGATGGTTCGGAAACCTTCCATATCCAGATCGATGACAACCTGAAACCACAGCAGGAAGTCCCGGTCACTGCTACCCGTGAAAACGGAGAAGTGGTTGAGTTTAAAACCATCAACAGAATCGATACACCGGTTGAAATCGATTATTTCCGGAATGGCGGAATCCTCCATAAGGTGCTGAGAGATTATATGGAGGAAGACCAGAAGAAGTAACTGGTTTATAATCAGGTTCTTACATTTTAAGCCCCTGTACTGCAGTGATCAACTTAACTGCAGTGCAGGGGCTGTTTTTTTGTTATAACTGTCAAAATAACCTTGAAAATTTTCTGTTTTTTTTAAATCTAATCATGAGTATTTGGTAGAAAGGTAAAAGAGAAATCAGTCGGGAAAAATTATCGATGAAAGGCCTGAGATATGGCATCATTCCGAACAAGGTATACAGGATCAGATACACTTCTCGACACTTAATTTTAGATTCACTGGTATGGATGAGTGGATACCTATCCTGTAGTTTCACTGATGACGTTAGAGGATTGGTGGGAGCAACTTCCGGATTACATTATGGAAAAAATGATTACTTTTTTAGTAATTTCGGTTTTTATGATATGCAGCCAGCATGCAGTGTATTCGCAAACGATCGACAATTTTGAACCAGTTCAGGGCAGCCAGACAGTTATGGATACCTCTGGCCAGACGTTGCTTTCGGGAATGTATATTGACATGTACGGCATTGGAGCAGACCTGATCTATCGGCCTGAATACAGTTCGTTATTCGGCCATATGTATGCAGGAAGTATGTGGAAACCATCCCGCCGGATTGAGAATTCTCGACAAATCTATACCGCCGGAGTCACAATCGGCAAGGAGTGGATTTTAAACCGCCCGGAGCCTGATGTTGAGATCGAAGCAGAGGGTTCAATTCTGTATGCAAGAATCGGTCCCGGAATCGGATTTTCAGGTATATCACGAATCGATAACGGATCGATGAATATTTATCCGGGTATTCATACGACTGCCACTTTCGGAGGGATGAGGCATCTAATACCGGGTGGAACTTTTTTTGTTGAAACACGTCTTGTCATCGGCTATTATCCGGGCCTGAACGAAATGCAGTTCATTGGCGGCCCGCAACTCAGTGTTGGTATAGCTTTTTTTCGATAAATATTATATTTGAATTCAACGTATTGAATTTTACCACTCTCATGTTTTCGTAGCCTGCAAATATTTTCTTTTGCAACAAATTTTAATAGATTGAGTTAAAAGCCTCCCGGGAACAGCTATTACCACACAAGAATGAGGCGTTACAGATGACAGTTTAATTCACAGAGGGGTAGTCAATGACTTCCGAACATGCCATGAATCTCACTGAAGGTGAAGCCCTTAGAAGATTGCCTGACAGATACCTGGATGTATTGTTAAGCACTATCAAGGGGATTAACCGTACACTCGAATTTAAGTCGATTATAAATGAAAGTATGGAAGCTGTTCGTCTGTTGATGAATACAGAGGCGAGCTCACTCATGCTGATTGACCGTGATTCCGGAAAACTATACATGAGTCTGCCGACAGGGCCTGCAAAGGAAGAAATAAAAGGGGTCAGCATACCATCAGATAAAGGTATAGCAAGCTGGGTAGTTCAAAATAAACGGCCATATGTCAGCAATGATGTATCGAGTTCAGAACATTTCTGGAAGGATCTGTCCAAAACGTTTAAAACGAGAAGCATAATTTGTGTGCCGTTAATCAACAGGGAGAATGAGGTTGTCGGTGTATTACAGGCGCTGAACCGCAGGAAAAATGGAAAATTCACTCCTCATGATATACCGGTTTTCCAGGCCCTGGCATCTCAGGTAACATTTGCAATTGAACGGGCACAGGAGATTGATCAACTGCAGAATCAGCTCAGGGAAAAAGATGCAATGATCACGGAAATTCATCACCGGATCAAAAATAATCTCCAGGTGCTTTCATCACTGGTTGAAAGGGAATCGTTCGAAATTGAAGATGATAGTATAAAAAAGGTACTTACCGATATCTTGATGCGGGTAAGGTCTATGGCAAAACTCCATGAAATGCTTAGCCGGAAAGAAATCACCGATCAGATCGAGCTGGGCACTTACATAGAGCAACTGACGGACAAAATAGAGCAGATGATGGATACCATGCAGGTGAATGCATCAATCCGTCTTAAAATACAACCGATTTTACTTGAATCGGAAAGGGCATTGCTTTGCGGCCTGATCCTGAATGAATTATTGCTGAATATCTATAAACATGCGTTTACCGGAATAGAAGAGAAAGGTGAAATCATCATTGAGCTTGCAGAAGATTCTGAACTGATCTATCTGAATGTTTCAGATAACGGGATCGGTTTGCCGGAGGATTTTGATTATGAGGATAAAAAATCACTTGGTTTATGGATTGTCGATATGATGCTGAGAAAACTGAAGGGAGAATTATCTATTGAGAGTGAAGCAGGAACAAGGTTCAGCATCAAAATTCCAAAGGATTAATCCCGGTTTTTAAATCCACCATTTGCCAAGCCCCCTCATGGTAAATACCTTCGCAAGAGTATTTTTAAGCGGGGAATTAACCAAGGCCCGGATCAGTAACTGACGCAGCACAGGCAAGTTTTGTTTTCTGCCCAATCGCATGTTCATTTCAGCACGCAGTGCAACCTGACGGGCGATTCTCCTGGCAACATCTGTATAGGATTGAAGTATTTGTTCTGCATTTCTGTTTTTATGATGAATCTGGTGTAATGCCTGAAAAAGAAAGCCGGCAGAAATCCAGCCAAGATTCATACCCTGCCCGCCAATCGGACTGACAATGTGTGCGCTGTCACCTGCAAGAAGAATTCTGCCAGTGCAAAAAGTATCGGCCAGAAAATGTTGAACGCCAAAACTGCTAATCATATGCATCTGATTCCCGGTAATATCGATTGATACCCGCTTTTTTAACAGATTGGCCAATATTGAATGAGTGGGGTTTTCAAAGTAATTGCTGGTTTTAAGGACCCAGCGCCTTTGTCCATCAGGCAAGGGAAAACTTTCCACCAGCCCGTCGCGGTGTATATACACAGCAGCATCTGAACCAAATGTGGTGCAGTCATTAAAATCTCCCATGATGTATGTATCCGGATATTGTTTGCCTTCAAATGTCATTCCTGCCTTTTTCCTGACAATACTGTTTTTGCCATCACATCCGATCAGCCAATCAGTTTGATAATGAAGAATTCCCTCTTCTCTCTTGCAGGTAAGGTGAACACTTTGTCCGGTCTGATAAAAATCGACCAATTCAATTCCCCGCTGAAGGCACTCAGGATCTGCCCGATTTAGCGTATCCTGTAACATTTGTTCGGTCATATTTTGAGGCAAAGAGAGGATAAAATTAAATGGAGGTGGACAATCCTCAAAACTGATGGTTCCAATGAATGTATCATCTGCAAAAGCATGGCCTTTTGAGATTTTCGTTCCCTTTTCAATAAACTGATCAGCGATTTGGAGCTCATCAAATAGCTCCAGGGAAACAGGGTGGATCCCCAGCGATCTGGAGTGATTGTCAATTTCAGGTTTTTGTTCCAATACCAGGCACCTGATCCCGGATTTTATTAGCCTTAATGCGAGATACAAGCCTACAGGCCCGCCGCCAACGATGATTATTGGATATATTTGATGGTCGGACATCAGGCAATTAAAGGACAGGCGATTAACTTGAAGTTTTATCGAGCATGAGCAGCAGACGGAATGGAAATAGTTTTTTAATTTTCCATCGTTCGGGGGCAATCAGTTTTAACTCTTTATAATTGTAACTGCGGCGTATGGATGTGAAACCATCTCTGACAATAAAAGAAGACCGGTACATAGCCGGAGCAAAGAGGCCAAATGCAACGAATCCCAGCTCACTTCTGCGGATATCATTAAACAGAATCAATTTTGTGGCGATTTTTTCTGTTTTGATGCAGATTATCTGGATTTCTTCCGGAGTGAGATGGTGAAGCAGATGATTGGAAATCACAACATCAAATTTTTCATCAGCTATAATTAAATCCTTTAAACGGGCCTTCCGGAATTCTACATTATCGGGAGTGTCCAGTTTTTCAAGGTATTCAAATGCCCTGGGATCGGGGTCAATACCTGTTATGGATACATGAATTCCGCTCTCCTTTGCCCAGGCTGAAAATTTCAAACAGATATCGCCGCCGCCACAGCCGAGATCAAGGATTCGTAATCCTTTTGATTTTTTTGCCAATGGCGCGATATAAGCGTGGAAAAGTGAGTTCCAGCGTGAAATCAGTTTGTTAACCTGGGAAAATTGATCATACGTATTAAAAAGCAGATCTTTGTCACAATCTTCATCTTCCATCTTCTCGGTGAGATGGGCAGCTCGTTTTTTCAGAAATGGACTCAATGTATTAGGGTCTTTGTTGAAAATTCAGCTTTTTAATTCCCGGATGATTATGACTGATGCCTGATAAAATATCCACTTTCAATTGTGATTCCTGGCCCGAAAGCCATAGCAAAAACATTTAATCTGTCTTCAGATTCGATACGGTCTTCCAGGATATCCTTGAGTACATATAGGATCGTTGCACTACTCATATTACCAAATTCAGAGAGAACTTTGCGGGAAAATCTTAGAGAATCTTTATCGAGTTCCAGTTGTTTTTCAAGCCGGTCGAGTATTGCTCTTCCTCCCGGATGAATTGCCCATCGGTCAATATTTGACTGAGTGAGCTGAAATTTGCCTAAAACCGGTTTTAAAAATTGCTCCAGGTTGTTTGTAAGTATCTCGGGAATATATGATGAAAGAACCATATTAAAGCCTGTGTCACCAATCGTCCAGGCCATATCATCTGAACCCTCATTCAAAATTTCAGTTGCAAAATCACGAATCTCGTAATAAGTGTTATCAGAGGGCTTTACGGAACTTACAATTGTTCCTGCTGATCCATCTGCAAACACTGAAGCCGAGATCAGATCGTCCATTTCACTTCCGCCCTGGAAATGGAGTGTGCAAAGTTCATTTGAAATCACTAAAACATTGGCATCGGGATTGGAAGCACAGATTCGTGTTGCAAGTTTTAACCCGGTTATGGCTGCAAAACATCCCATAAACCCGATGTGATATCGCTCTGTACCTGATTTCAAACCAATCTGTTTGATGATATCATAATCAGGTCCCGGAGCGTAAAAACCGGTGCATGAAATGGTGATCAGGTGCGTGATATCATCAGCAGATACCGCTGGATGTTCATCGATTGATTTTCGGGCAGTTTCAACGAATTGGCGTCTCCCGAATTTCTCATAAAGTTTATTCCTTGTTTCGGTACCCGGTGTGAAACCATGTCCATTAAAGTAGAGCTCCGGTTTTTCTGTATCGTGAAAATCCCTGAGTACAGAATGCCTTGTCTGTATTCCCGACCTTGAATAGATCCGGTGAATTACCCGGCGTTTAACTTCACTGTCTGCAATCAGCTCTTTCATTTTTTCCCGGATCTCATCCTGATTGTATGAATTGCGGGGAGTGAAGGTAGATATTTGCTGGATGTAAGCTGACATAAACAGACCGGGTTAAACATGAATCAATATGTTAATCTAACCCGGTTATTTCATGAAATCGTTCA
>SL_3KL_010_SEDDRAFT_10000936_pt1 | contig 25772 bp, 20 predicted proteins | sample SodLakKL_010_SED_2_FD_10381 | JGI IMG/M metagenome (IMG submission 10381) | reverse complement strand
TGATCCGAATCAGTTATACACGGTACATTGTTTGAAAAATGATCCTGAACTCAAAATTCCAAATATCAACAATTCACTTTTCACTTTTCACTTTTCATCCGAAGCCCTGAATATACCAACGTTCCACGAGAGTTTGCAATAGCCGTTTAAATATTCTGCAAACTTATTTCTTAATCTGTCCCTCACCGGTCACCACATATTTATATGTAGTTAGCTCTTCAAGTGCGACAGGCCCCCTGGCGTGTAAACGGTCGGTACTGATACCGATTTCAGCACCCATTCCAAATTCTGCACCATCAGTAAAACGTGTGGATGCATTAATATAAACTGCAGCTGAATCCACGATTTTTCCAAATAGATCCTGTGCTCGTTCATCTTCGGTTACTATCGCATCTGAATGGCCTGAACCATACCTGTTGATATGTTCTATTGCTTCTTCAACTCCATCTACGATTTTGACAGAGAGTATCAGGTCGAGGTACTCGGTACCCCAGTCTTCTTCAACGGCTTCTTTCATATCAGGAATCAATGAACGGGATTCTTTACACCCCCGAAGTTCCACATTGTTATTCCGAAGCACTTCTGCGGCATGTGGCAACCAGCTCTCTGCAATTTCGCGGTCAATCAATAAGGTTTCGGCAGCATTACAAACACCGGGTCGCTGACATTTGGCATTAACAATTATCTCAAGAGCTTTTTCCTTGTCGGCTGCTTTATCTATATAGACATGACACACCCCCTTATAATGTTTCAGCACAGGAACCGTCGCATTTTCAGCTACGGCCCTTATCAATCCTTCGCCACCCCGGGGAATAATGACATCCACATAGCGGTCCATGGTAATCAACTGTCTGACCGCCTCACGGTCCCGTACCGGAATCAACTGAAGTGCATTCACAGGCAATCCTGCAGCTCGTCCTCCATCTATCATCGCATCAGCAATGGCACGGTTGCTTCGAAGTGCTTCAGAGCCACCGCGTAAAATGATAGCATTGGAAGCCTTCAGGCAGAGTGCTCCGGCATCTGCCGTTACATTCGGCCGCGATTCATAGATCATTCCAATAACCCCAATTGGTACTGAAGTTTTATTGAATTGTAAACCGTTCTCTTTTTTCCAGGATTTCAGTATTCGGCCAACAGGATCCGGCAATCCGGCGATATCACGAACTCCCTGAATCATGCTGTCGAGTCTTTTCTCATTAAGGTCAAGACGGTCAATCATCGCATCAGAGAGGCCATTTTGTTTCCCCTCTTCTACATCCAGGAGATTTTCTGAACGGATCAGTTTACGCTTTGCATCAATTGCATCAGCCATTGATAGAAGTATTCGATTTTTTTGATCTTCACCAAGTGCCATGAGCTTGTGAGATGCTTCACGTGCCTGTTGTCCTATTTCTGTTACCAGTGTTTTAATATCCTTTTCGGTCTCAATGTTATTCATGTGTACTTATCCTCCATTATTACCATGTTGTCACGATGGATGATTTCTTCATAGTGAGATTCGCCCAAAATAATTGATATTTCATTGGAATGCCGTCCTTTGATTTTATCGATGTCAGAATGAGAATATGATGTAATACCCCGGGCAAAAGTTTTTCCTTTTTCGTTTCTGATATTTACAAGTGAACCGACCTGAAAACGGCCTGTAGTTTCAAGGACACCCACGGGTAACAGGCTGTTTCCACCTTCACAGATGGCTGTTTCAGCACCTTTATCAACAATAATACTTCCGACAGTGCGCTGAAAAAAAGCGATCCACTTTTTTCGGGCTCTTAATGGCTGCTTTTTTGCATTAGCCATGATGAGAGTACCGGTATCTTCACCGTTAAGGCATCGGTGGATGATATTATTCTCAAATCCATTGGCAATAATCACCGGTGTTCCAGCCTGTGCGGCATGTCCGGCCGCCTTTAACTTAGATGCCATTCCACCCGACGACCATTTACTTCCCTTGCCTTGGGCCATGGCCAAAGTACTGTTTGTAATTTTTTTCAGCAGTGGAATGCGTTCTTTCATTTCCCCGCGTTCCATCCGGTAAAACCCATCAGAGGCAGTTAGTAAAAGTAAAAGATCACCGTCAATCAGGGTGGATACCAAAGCCGCGAGAAGGTCATTATCACCGAAACGGATTTCGTCCACCGCTACAACATCGTTCTCATTGACAATTGGTATAACACCGTTGCGCAACATTGCCATCATGGTATTTCTGGCATTGAGATGGCGTTCACGGTTTTCAAGGTCTGTATGAGTTAATAATACCTGGCCTACTTTACATTTGTGGCTTAAAAAACTGACAGTATAGTGCTGCATTAATACACTTTGGCCGACAGCAGCAGCCATTTGCAAATCAGGCAGGTTTGTGGGCCTTTCCTTAAGCCCGAGTGTTTGCACACCGGCAGCAATTGCTCCGGATGAGACAAGTATTACTTCGTAATTTTGTTTTCTGAGATCTGCAAGTTGTTTTGTGAGCTCTTCTATTTTTTCCAGGTCAGGTTTGCCATCCGGGCCAACGAGGATCCGGCTGCCGACCTTTACAACAATTCTGCGAATATTGGCCAATAAACCGTTTCTTTTAAATTGATTCATATGCATTATTACAATATAACATTTGTGAGAGGATATTTCATCGGCCAATCAAAATATTAGAGCTTATCCTGGCACATGAATCGATTTGTATGCAAATACTGAATTGACATAAATCCGAACTTGTGATTATCCTTAATCTGATTCATTTTAGTATTATAGACGTGTAATCGAACTATAGAACTAACCTGTAGAAGTGAAAAAATGTCCTTACATAAACTTGCCGGCAAACAGGCTCCGAATTCAATACTTGAAAATATACCAAGATTAGTAGCGAACTATTACAGTAATCAGCCAGATCCGGATAACAAGCAACATGCAGTTCAGTTTGGAACATCCGGCCACAGGGGAATATCAATGGATTCCACATTCAACGAGGATCATATTCTTGCAATTTGTCAGGCACTGGCTGATTATCGTCTCAAATATGGAATCAATGGTCCGTTGTTTATTGGTATGGACACACATGCATTGTCTGAACCTGCAATGATAACAGCATTTGAAGTGCTAGCAGCCAATGATATTTCAATTCGGTATCAGCCAGACTTCGGATATACACCAACTCCGGCAATTTCGCATGCAATTTTGAATTGGAACAGGGAGGGACAAGGAAAAAAGGGGGATGGTGTCGTCATCACTCCATCACATAATCCGCCTTCTGATGGTGGATTTAAATATAATCCGCCAAATGGAGGTCCGGCGGATTCCGATGTAACCAATGAAATCCAGCGCAGAGCGAATATTTATCTTGAAAACGGTTTGAATGAAGTCCGGCGAACGCCAATTAGAAAAGCTTTGAAAAAAGAGGGTGTTAAGCCCTTCGACTTTATTCAGCCATATGTTGATGATTTGTCAGACATAATAGACATGGAAAGCATCAGGGACTCTGGATTGAGTATTGGTGCCGATCCAATGGGTGGTTCCGGAATATATTACTGGGAACCTATTGCAGTTAAGTATGGACTGAATATTGAAGTGGTAAACCAGCAGGTTGACCCGACTTTCCGGTTTATGACAGTTGACAAGGATGGCAAGATTCGAATGGATTGCTCCTCACCATATGCAATGGCAAGCCTGATCGAATTAAAGGACCGGTTTGATATCGCGTTTGGGAATGATCCTGATTTTGACCGGCACGGGATTGTCACTCGTTCCGGCGGGTTAATGAATCCGAATCACTACCTTGCTGTAGCAATTCAATACCTGTTCCAAAATCGTCCGGATTGGCCCGGTGATACAGCAATTGGTAAAACATTGGTGTCGAGCAGTATGATAGACAGGGTAGCCGGTTCATTGGGCCGAAAACTTGCTGAAGTACCTGTCGGATTTAAATGGTTCGTGAATGGCTTACTCGACGGAACATATGGTTTTGGAGGGGAAGAGAGTGCCGGGGCATCCTTTCTGAGGAAGGATGGAACCGTTTGGTCTACAGATAAGGACGGAATTATATTAAATCTTCTTGCTGCTGAAATAACAGCTAAAACCGGAAAAGATCCCTCAGAACATTACAGAGCACTTGAAGAAAAGTTTGGAAGTCCGGTATATGAAAGGATCGATGCACCGGCCTCACCGGAAGAGAAAAAGAAACTTGCTTCACTTTCTCCTGACCAGGTGAAGGCCGATCAGATTGGCGGTGAGCCCATTCAGCATAAACTTACCCGTGCACCGGGCAATGATGCCTTGATTGGCGGATTGAAAGTAGTGACTGAAAACGGTTGGTTTGCAGCACGCCCTTCCGGTACAGAGGATATTTATAAAATATATGCTGAGAGTTTTAAGGGAGAAGATCATCTGAAACAGATACAACAGGAAGCCATAGGGATTGTCAACCAGGCTCTTGGGAAATAATTGTCATCAGGTATCTTTAAAAAATAACCGGATTTTCATTTACATAAAATATGTCAGAAACATATATCGGAGTTGATCTCGGAGGAACGAATCTTCGGGCAGGGTGGATAACTGAAGGAAAGCTCATCCACAAAAAGGCAAAACGTGTTGATCATGCAGAATCTGCTGAAGATGTGATAGATATCCTGTTTAATTTGATCAGTGAAAATTCACTTCAAAAAGTTGCAGGAATTGGTATTGGATTTCCCAGCCTTGTGGATACTAATTCAGGTATCGTTTATGAAGCTCAGAACCTGCCGGGGTGGAACCAGGTGCCGTTTGCATCAATAGTAGAAGACAAATTCGGTGTACCGGTTAAAATTAACAACGACGCAAATTGCTTTGCTCTGGGAGAGTATCATTATGGAAAAGGGAAACCCTTTGAATCCATGATCGGGCTCAATATCGGTACAGGGTTTGCCGGCGGTATTATTATTCACGGTAAACTTTATGAAGGGCATAATTGTGGTGCCGGAGAATTCGGTACACTTCCGTTCAGGGATTCTATTCTTGAGCATTATTGCGGTGGGTTGTATTTTGAAAAAGAGCACAGACAATCAGGTGAAAAGCTGGCTAAAAAAGCTGAGAAAGGGGATATCAGAGCAATGTCTATTTTTAGTGAGTTTGGGAAATACCTTGGATTTGCTCTCAAATCGATCCTTTACTATTACGATCCCGAGGCGGTTATTTTAGGTGGATCGGTAAGCAAATCCTATCCTTTTTATAAAAACTCGATGTATGCTGAGCTTGAGGAGTTTGAATTTCCACAAACCATTGAGAATCTGACGATTGAGATATCTGAAGATGAAAATATCCCTATACTCGGAGCTGCCGCGCTTTGTAAATAATGGGTATTTTTGATCTTCATATCGTTGAATTTATGATTCAACTCTGTGATCAAATATGTGTTTCATCATTTTGATGTACTCCGGAGTAAGTTTCACATTTCTGCGAGCCATCGTCCGTTCCATTGTTTCAACAGCTTTGTCGAACTGATATACAGATGAGTTTTCTGAATTCACCCAACTGAATGATGGTATTAGTTTTGGTGGATATCCATGGCTGAACAAATTACAGCAGACCCCGCAGTTCGTTCCGGTATTTAACATAGCGTTTATACCGGTTTTGCTGTGATCTCCCATAACAGTGCCAAGAAACTGTTCTCCGGTATCCTGATCTTTACGCGTGTGCCAATCCGTAAATTTGATTGTTCCGTAATTGTTTTTCAGATTTGAGGTATTGGTATCCGCCCCAAGGTTACACCACTGTCCGAATAAAGAGTTTCCCGTATAACCATCATGGGCTTTATTGGTATAGGAATGGAAAATTACATTGCTAACTTCTCCCCCTACTTTACAAACAGGCCCGATGGTTGTATTACCGTAGATTTTTGCTCCCATTTTTATGGTTGACCCATCACAAATAGCTGTGGGCCCGCGAGTGATTGAACCGGCCATCAATACCGCTCCATCACCGATGTAAACGGGCCCTTCCCGGGCGGTAACCACGGCTCCGGTTTCAATAACTACATTTTTTCCAATATAAATCTCATCAATATTTTCCAGTAGGGAACGGGGGGAGATCGTAGCTGATTTTTCGAGTAAAACCGGATTGATGAGTTTGATGTCCCTTCGAATTTCTTCCCCATTCATTTTGAAAAGATTCCAGATTCCTGTAATGGTCCGTTTGGGCTCATAGCTCTTCAACTTTAATAAATTCCCAGGATTTTCAGGGAAGTCATTTTTCCATGAGTTTCCTTTTTTTCCGGAAATTCTTCCGGCCAAAAGCACATCATTTTGAGAAAGCCCTTCATTTGGCTGAAGTGATAAAATTTCTTTTATGAATGCCTCATCAGGAAACAATCTTGCGTTAATCAGATAACAGTCCTTGTCAGGGTTTAGCGATGGTGTATCAAAGATCCCGCTCAGAACTTTTCTGAGATTCCTGGTAATGACAGTAGCGTTCATTGAATATTTCCATTTTTCCCGGATTGTAAGGATTCCAACCCGTAAATCATCAACAGGACGTGTCAAAGTAAGCGGATGAAAAGAATGAAAATGACGATCTTCAAAAAGAAATAACTGCATTATAAAATGTTAGCTGGAAATTAGAATTTATTTATATAGATGGCATGAAGATGTAAATGTATCAGGCTGATTAAAATTATTTGAATAATGGTCTGTATTTATACGAAAATGAATGTATAAATCTGTCATGATTATCTATTTCAGCTCTATTTTACAAAAAAATGAATCAAAATCGATCATCATTAATATGTCTTAATAGTTTCTGTGACAGTTTCTTCAAATCGATATCTATTATACATTCAGGTAAATTGAAAATATCAAATCAATAAGAATTGGACGTTCTATTATATGTGTGGAATTGTAGGGTATATCGGAGATAAAAATGCCAGCGAGGTATTGATCAAGGGACTTAAAAGGCTTGAATACCGGGGATATGATTCTGCTGGCCTTGCACTCATCAATGGCCATCTGGATATTGTAAAGGGGAAGGGTAAAGTTACAAACCTTGAGTCCCGGGTAAATTCACAAAACTTGATTGGCAGAATTGGAATTGGCCATACACGCTGGGCAACACATGGTGAGCCAAATGATAATAATTCACATCCTCATCTCAGTCAATCAGGAAAAATAGCTGTAGTTCATAATGGAATTATAGAAAACTATACTTCGCTGAAGAAGAAGCTTACTGAAAAGGGGCGGGAGTTTCATAGTGAAACGGATACGGAAGTCATTGCCCAGCTTATAGAAGAGATTCTTGAAAACGGTAATGCCAACTGTTTTGAAAAAGCGATTCAACTTGCTCTTAAACAAATCGTGGGAACATATGGTATTGCAATAGTTAACTCTGATAATCCTGAAAAAATATATGTAGCCAGAAAGGGATCGCCCCTGCTTATCGGTATCGGTGAGAATGAGATGTTTATCGCGTCAGATGCCTCTCCAATCGTTGAGTACACTAATAAGGTTATTTACCTGGAAGATGGTGAGATGGCTGTAGTAACCAGAGACAGCTATGAGGTAAAGACAATCGATGACATTGCATTAACGAAAGAAGTTCATGAGCTGGCAATGAGCCTGGATGCGATTGAAAAAGCCGGGTATCCTCATTTTATGCTGAAAGAGATATTTGAACAACCTGAAGCAATTTCGGATTGTCTCAGGGGTCGGTTACAGCTTGAAACAAATACAATCCAGCTTGGCGGATTAGTTGATGTAATGGAACAACTTGTTCATGCTAAACGACTTGTTATCGCCGCTTGTGGTACGAGCTGGCATTCCGGTATGGTTGGTGAATACCTGTTTGAAGATCTTGCAAAAATTCCGGTTGAAGTTGAGTATGCATCTGAGTTTCGGTATAGAAATCCGTTAATCGGAGAAGGAGATGTCTTATTAGTAATAAGTCAAAGCGGTGAGACAGCAGATACCCTTGCAGCCCTGAGAGAAGCCAAACAGAAAGGAGCTCTTGTATTGGGGATCTGTAATGTAGTTGGATCAACCATTGCGAGGGAGACAGATGCCGGAGTTTACACACATGCCGGTCCTGAAATTGGAGTGGCATCAACCAAAGCATTTACAACACAGGTAGTGGTTCTGGCAATGATGGCAATCGCGCTTGGGCAAAGGAGAGGTACTCTTGCACAAGATGATGCTAAACGACTGATTCAGGAATTGAACAGGTTACCTGAAAAGATCAGGTTAATTCTTGATCAAAATGAGCAGATTAAAGAGATGGCGAAACTGTTTACTTATGCGCCAAACTTTCTTTACCTCGGCCGGACATATAATTTCCCGGTTGCACTGGAAGGAGCTTTAAAACTGAAGGAAATTTCCTATATCCATGCTGAAGGATATCCTGCTGCTGAAATGAAACATGGCCCAATCGCATTGATTGATGAGATGATGCCTGTGGTTGTTATTGCAGCGACAGATCATACAAATGATAAGATGATATCAAATATAGAAGAAGTAAAAGCCCGTAAAGGAAGAATAATTGCTGTAACGAATGATGAAAATTCGGATGTAAAAGATCTGTCTGAATTTTTTATATCCATTCCATCGACAGAAGATTCTCTTTCTCCATTACTAACAGTGATTCCACTCCAGCTTTTATCTTATTATATTGCCGTGAACAGAGGTTGCGATGTTGATCAGCCTCGAAACCTGGCTAAAAGTGTGACTGTTGAGTAAACAATACAGTTGTTAAGAATTAAACCAGTCCGGAATCGTTAAAGCTGCATGAAGCTGATAATCCGAAATATGGTTTGTCCGAGATGTGTGGAATCGGTAAGAAATATACTTGCTGAGAGTGGAGTGAATTATCAAAAAGTTAAATTGGGAGAAGTTGAAACTGAAGCGTTATTAACTGAAGAGAAAAAAAAGCAACTCTCCGAAAAACTGCAGGAAAAAGGGTTTGAACTCACCCGGGACCGTGAAAGTGAATTGATAGAAAAAATCAGGGTAACACTTCTTGATTATCTGGAACATATTGAAGAGAGTAATAAGCCAAATAAATCATCGGTTTTTATATCTGATAAGTTGCATTACAATTATGCTTATTTAAGTAAATTGTTTTCAGATAAAACCGGAGTTACCATTGAAAGGTACCTTATTAGATTAAAGATCGAGAGAGTAAAAGAGCTTCTGGGCTACCAATCGTATACATTAAGTGAAATTGCCTGGAGGTTAAAATACAGTAGTGTTCAATACCTGTCGAATCAGTTTAAAAATGTCACAGGGATTACGGTAACAGAATATCTGAACCAGGACCAACTGGATAGAAATACAATCGATCAGATATAACCTGAAAATTTTACACATCTATTCTTTCCATTTGTAACGACAAGTCAGGCAGAATACGCTAACATTGAGCAGTGAATTAAGAATTATTATTAGTCCGACCACTGTCTTATTAATTAACATGAATGTTTGTGATGGAAAAGAAATCATTTAAAATTTCAGGCATGCACTGTGCCGGATGTGCAAATTCAGTAGAGAGATCGATAAAAAAACTTACTTATGTGGAAGATGTAAATGTAAACCTTGCAACTGAGTCAGCAACTGTTTTTATCAGGAATAATGGATTCCGTTTTTCTGATATAAAAGAAGCAGTAAAATCAGCCGGATTTGAAGTTGTTCAGGATTGGGCTGAAGCCGTATTCAGAGTGGATGGCATGCATTGTGCCGGTTGTGTCAATTCTGTAAAAAACAGCCTGGAAGAGTTGGAAGGTGTTAAAAATGTTGTGGTAAATCTTGCAACTGAAAATGTACATCTTGAGTTTGACCGGTTAATCGTAACACCGGAAGACTTGCAAAACCAGGTAGAAAGTGCCGGGTACAAACTTGAAATTAAAAAAAGTAAAAAAAAAGATAAACTGGCAGAGAAACGGGAGAGGGAAGAAAAAAAACTAAAAACTGCCCGTAAAAATCTTATCTATTCTTGGATTGTTACCGCACCTGTTATGATATGGATGGTGCTGGATATGTTTATTGGAGTTCACCTCACCAGTCATTTCGTTATGGAATTTGTGATGGTAGTGGCTGCTGCATTTGTACTGTTTTTCCCGGGCCGGGAAACTCTGTTGAGTGCATGGAAATCCGGTAAAAACCTTAACCCGAATATGGATGTATTGATTGCCATCGGAACAATTGCATCGTTGGGGACCGGGTTATTGGTCATGCTGCATTTTAGTGGTTTGATTGAATTTCCAATGCACAGTTTTGCCGGTATCGCTGCCATGATAATGGCTTTTCACCTGACAGGCCGGTATATCGAAACCAAGTCAAGGGGGCGTGCATCTGACGCGATCGTAAAATTGTTAACCCTTGAAGCTGAACAGGCAACGATAATCCGGGATGGAGTCCAGATAGAAGTGCCGGCCAAAGAGCTTAATCCGGGAGATGTGATGTTGATTCGTCCTGGTGAAAAAGTTCCTGCTGATGGTAAAGTAATTGATGGTGAGGGATCGGTAAACGAATCAATGGTCACCGGAGAATCCATGCCGGTTCGGAAAGAGAAAGGTGATCAGGTGATTGGCGGTACGATAAATCTTGAAGGATCACTCCGTGTACTCGCTGAAAAAGTAGGTGAAGAAACATTTTTAAACAGAGTTGTTCAGATGGTTGAGGAAGCCCAGTCAACCCGGGTTCCGATTCAGGAGTATGCAGACAGGATAACAGCTATTTTTGTCCCTGTGGTGTTGCTTCTTGCATTGTTTACCTTTGTTTTATGGTTGTTGTTACCTGGCCTTTTTGCACCTTTTATAGATTGGGGGGATGGAATACTGCCCTGGGTTGAACCCGGTATGGGATTGTGGAGCCAGGCATTTTATGCATCTCTGGCAGTCCTGGTTATAGCATGTCCCTGTGCACTTGGACTTGCCACACCCACAGCACTGATGATCGGTTCCGGATTGGGAGCAGAAAACGGAGTGCTTATCCGAAAGGGTGAAGCTATACAGCGGATGGAAGAAGTAACTCAATTCGTATTTGACAAAACCGGCACACTGACTGCCGGAGAACCGGTTGTGAGTGATTTTCATTTTGTGGGGGATTTGCCTGAAAACAGTTTACTGAAACTGATCAATGCAGTAGAAAACCGCTCGGAACATCCGATCAGTAAAGCCGTTACTCAGTATGTAGCCGGCCAAAATGTTGACATGATGGACGTAACTGATTTTTCATCTCATCCCGGCTTGGGTGTAAGTGGCATATCAGATGGACACTCAGTAGTTATTGGTAATACCAAACTGATGAATCAGAATAACATTCAATTGTCAGAACACATCAGTGAATTAAAGAAACAGCTTGAACAGGATGGTAAAACTGTTTTTGTAGCTGCAGTTGATCAACAACCTGAAGCTCTCATTGCTGTGGCTGATAAAATCAAGCCGGGCACAAAGGAAGTGATTCAGCAACTTAAAGAAGCAGGCTTTCAAACAGCTATTTTGACCGGAGATAATGAAATTGTAGCAAAAGTAATTGCAGATGAACTCGGAATTGACCGGGTCTATGCAGAAGCTTTGCCGGATCAAAAATCTGAGCTTATCAAAAAATTACAGGATGGGGGTGAGGTAGTTGCAATGGTCGGAGACGGAATTAATGATGCACCGGCACTAACACAGGCTGATGTAGGAATTGCAATCGGTACAGGAACCGATATCGCTATTGAATCGGGTGCCATTGTACTGATTGAAGGCCATATCAGTGCTGTGTTAAGAGCTGTAACACTAAGCAAAATAACATTCAAAAAAATCCGGCAAAATCTTTTTTGGGCATATTTCTATAATGTAGTGATGATACCTGTCGCTGTCGTCGGTTTAATGCACCCGGTGCTTGCTGAAGCTGCAATGGCTTTCAGTTCAGTTAATGTCGTGACGAACTCCAAACGTTTACAGAAAAAAAATATATAAAAGTGAGTGTGGATAATTTGATGTAACAAATCAAAAGTTTAATACTCTTGTATTTAAAAAGGGTAAATATCATCGGGAAGCGGTTATTCTTCGAATTTATATGGGTAAAGTTATCCGCAAATAATAATGTGGATAACTTGCATCTTCTTCTCGTTTTGTTTACATATAGCAGTGCTCTCAAAAAAAAGATTCTTTCTGTGATGAAAAATTGGAAATCTTTATTATTTAAAATTACCCTATTGATTCTCGTTGGAATAGTAATGTTTACAGGTTAAGTAATCATTATATCATCGTGATTATCTGCATTATAAAAGTTAGGCCTTTCTGTATAATGGAAGCAGCCGTTTAAACAGAATAATGTATTTATGATGCTATGATTATGCAGAGTAAAATACATTTAAATCATTGCAGATGATGCAAATCAATCGAACTAATCTACTTGAAATATTAGAGTCTGTTGGTACTGTATTCATTCTTACAGACTCATCAGGGGTTATTTGTGATGTGTCTTCACGCATTGAATTAGAGTTGGGCCTGCCTGAAAATGAAGTAATCGGACTGTCTGTCCAAAATCTGTTTCATCGATCGGACAAGGCAAGGGATATAATAAAGCTCACTGATATTGCACCCGGTAAATATCATGAGTACCCTGATGTGCTGTTTCAAACAGGGGAGGGAAAAGCAACAAAAGTTAGTATTGGAGTTAAAAACCTGACTGATATCAAAGGAATAAATGGATTTCTCGTATCAGTCGGTCAGAAAGCAAATTCAATTTCTTTAGACTCTGTTTCTGAAATTGACCCGTTCTTTGCTGTAAAGATCATCAAACATATAGGAGAAGGCCTGGCAGTTACAGACAGAGATGAAAATTTTATCTATGTCAATCCAACTCTTGAACAGATGATCGGGTTTACAAGTGATGAACTGCTTGGCAGAAATTCCAAAGATTTCGTCTATGAGTATCATCATTCTCATGTTGATCATGCACTTGAAATACGGAAAACGAAAGAAAAGTCAATCTATGAGATTCATCTGAAAAGTAAATCGGGGAAACCGGTTGAAGTGAGAATTACATCAGTCAGCCTGTGGAAAGAAGAAGAGTTTACAGGAAGTATTGCGATCATCCGTGATATCACAGAATTGAATAAAAAAGCTGCTGCACTTCGAAAAGCCCTGGTCAAAACAGAAGAAGCAAAAAAAGAGAAAGAAAAATTTCTTGCAAGTATGAGTCACGAAATCCGGACCCCTTTAACCGGAATACTTGGGCTTGCCCAGCTATTATTACAAACTGATGTTGATGAAGAACAACAAAACTACCTGGAATCCATAGAGATCTCAGCAAAAAACCTGACCAAAATTTTGAATGATCTTCTTCATTTTTCAGAACTGGATTTTGACAAAATAAAAATTGTTCATAAACCATTTCATATCGATAAAATGGTGAACCAGCTTTGTAATACATTTACCAGAAAAGCTGCAGAGCAAAATATTGAATATCATGTAAATATTGATAAGAATATTCCTGAAAAAGTGTTGGGCGATGAGGAGCGTTATCTTCAGGTAGTCATGCAGATATTAGCCAATGCATTTACATTTACGGAAGAAGGTGAAATTTCAGTTTCACTTTATGAAGAAGAAAGAGATGATGAGCAAATAATTATTAATACGGTGATTGACGATACAGGCGAAGGTATACCGGAAGATATCAGAAACTCACTCTTTAAAAGCTTTTCAAAGGCTTCCAGGAACACAATGACCAAACATGGAGGTACAGGATTGGGACTGGCAATCGTGAAGAAACTGATTGATTTGATGGATGGTAAAATCAGTGTGACCGATAAATCAGGGCATGGCACAATCATTTCCTTTACCATTCCATTCGGAGTAATAACCGAATCAGATAGTGAAATAAACCCGTATGAATCGGATAGAGAAGGTGACAGGGAAAATATTACAGCCGGCAGGAAAATTCTGGTTGCAGATGATCATCCGATTAATCAAAAATTATTGGTCGGAATGCTTGAGAAAACAGGCTTTCAAGTATTAAAAGCATCTGACGGATATGAAGTAATTAAGTTATTTCAGGAGAATCCGGACACAGACCTCATCTTAATGGATGTTCACATGCCTGGTTTGAATGGACTGGAAGCAACCCGTAGAATAAGATCAGAATTCAATACAAAACAAGCGGCTGTCCCTATTATCGCAGTTACTGCTTCTGTAATGTCATCGGATGTAGAAGCTATTCGGAAAGCAGGAATGAATGATCATATATCAAAACCATTTACGGTTGGGGAATTGAAGGAGAGGATCTCTGAATATCTGGTGGAATCCGGGAATCCGACTGAAACAGCAGAATTCAGTGAGCAGGAATCAGGAGAAGCTTCTGCTGAACTAATCGATTTTGAAACCCTTCGCGATATGACTAATAATGATATAGAGATCATGCTTGAGTTAATCGAACTGTTCCTCGAACATACACCGGTTCACCTGAAGAAAATGTATACGGCCCTTGAAGAGAAAAACTGGCACGATGTTGGTGTGATTGCACATACACTTAAACCGACATATATGTATATGGAGATGCCGGAAGCTCACAAAATTACCCTTGAACTTGAAGAGTGCAAAGAAGAGGGATTTGAAGCGGATGAAACAATAATACACCGCCAGGTTGATCAACTAAAACGGATGTCAGATGATGCTTATCACGTAATCAGACGATCTGCTGATCAATTAAAACTCAGGAATGATTGAGTACCATCTTGATATGCAGGATACCGTCAACATCATAACTGTCTGAAATTTTTCGAAATCCAATTCGGTAGTAAAATTCTTGTAAATGTGCCTGCGCTTCCACATTGATGTCTTGGTTCCCGTATAATTCTTTCGCTTTTTGCAGGCCCATTCTGACTAATTCATTGCCAAGCCCTTTTTTTCGCTCATTTTTTGCGATTATGACCCTGCCGACAGATGGTTTATTAAATTTTTTCCCGGGCGGAACTAAGCGAAGATACGCAACAAGTAATTTTTTGTTAAAACCGAGCAGGTGATGGGAGAATTGATCCAAATTGTCGATATCCGGATATATACAGTTTTGTTCTATTATGAATACATCCTGTCGTAGCTTTAAAAGCTGGTACAGGTCATGATGGCTGAGTGATATAAATGAGGAAAAAGTCCAGGATATTTTCTTAGCGGGCATAAAACTTTTTAAATCGGATTACGTAGGAGTGGGAAGATGCAAGCCATTTAATTTATTTACAAATCATGATATATACATTACTCATTAACAGCTTTGCAGTTTTTTTCGGAGCTTATCTTCTTAATGGCATTGAAGTTAAAAATTATCTGACGGCAATTGGTGTTGCGATTATTCTTGCCATCGTCAATGTAATTTTAAAGCCTGTGATCATCCTGCTGACATTGCCGTTAACGGTGCTTACACTTGGACTATTTGTTCTGGTCATCAATGCCTGGATGCTTATGCTGGTGGGAAAAATAGTTGAAGGCTTCAAAGTTCACAGTTTCTTCTCAGCCCTGTTTCTGGGTGTTCTTATGTCTGTTATTAATGCAATTCTTCTCTGAATAATCACTATCTTTTAGTTGAGCAAGCATATTTAACCCAAAAAAGTCGTTAGGCCTTTTTTGGGTTAAATAAATGTGCTGAATCCACTTTACAACACCCAGGATATTGGTTTATCGCGACATGCTTGTCGGGATTATTGTTCAAATGACTATTTTGGGATAAAATAGTTTTGAAAGCAGTTATCAACTTAGTAGAATATCCCGGTTATAACACTGAACTTTTAATCCAGGTATGGTCAGGAAAAAGGTACGAGTAAAAAATAAGGCAGGTTTACACGCCCGCCCGTCATCAGTATTGGTTAAAACAGCATCAAAATTTGATGCAGATTTTTATATCGAGATGAAAGGATATAAAGTGAATGGGAAAAGTATACTTGGAGTGATGACACTTGCAGCAGAAGAGGGAGCTGAGCTGGAATTAATTCTTGATGGAGAAGATGAATACAAAGCACTTGAATCAATTTCCAATCTATTTAAGACAGAATTTGGGATAGAAGATTAATAAATCATGGCAGATGCCGGCGATATTATACCAATTGTTTTAAAAGGAACCCCGGCTTCACCGGGGGTAGCCACAGGACCGATCGAAGTTATTTCCCACAGAGACCTGAATATCTCATCTGAGCCCATACATGAGGAGGATGTTGAATCACATTTGGTAAAAGCAGAAAAAGCGCTGGATCATGTTAAAAATCAATTAATCGAGCTTCAGGCGACACAAGATAATCAGGAGATTGTGGGAATACTTGAAGCACAAGTTGAAATTGTAAAAGATCCGGAGCTTCTTGCCAGAGTTAATCAACTTATTAGAAAAGAGAATAAAAGTGCCGGATTCGCACTTTATAGTGCTTTCAATGAATTTATACAACTTCTTCAACAAAGCGGCCAGGATTGGATTAAAGACCGGGTTATTGATATTCAATCGCTCAGGGATATGATCATTCACCAGACAAGTGGATCTGATGTATTACAAAATGATACTGAAGGAGCTGTACTGTTTACGGAAGAACTTTCACCTACTGAGTTGATTGAATTTAGTGAATCCGAGATTGCTGCAATAGTAATGCAGCATGGCGGAACCACATCACACTCAGTAATTATTGCCCAGTCTCTTGGGATACCGTGTGTGGTTGGGGTGGAGTGGAAAAGGACGCAGATTGGAAAAAATGCAATTGCAGCTGTTGATGCTACAGCCGGTGAAATAATTATCAATCCCGACAGCAGAACTTTAAATGATTTCATCAAACGGGAAAGAAATGAAGAAATCAGAAGGCTGCAGACCAATGATATCAAAAAACTGCCGAATCAGACCGAATGTGGTGAGACCTTTTTTCTGAGAGGCAATATTGAGTTTGAGGAGGAGCTAATAAGGGTTGATGAGTACCAGGCAAAGGGTATCGGATTACTGAGGACAGAGACCCTGTTTCTCAGGCAAGGGTATTTTGATATAGAGCGACATACCGAGTTATATAAACTGATTTTGAAATCAACTGGTTCTTATCCTGTGGTCATCCGGCTGCTCGATGTTGGTGGAGATAAACTGCCGGGAAAAAAGTTTGAGGAACAAAACCCTTTTCTTGGCTGGAGGGGAATTCGCATGCTGCTTGATGAGCCTTTATTACTTAAAAATCAGTTGAGATCAGCTTTCTATGCTGCTTCGGAATTTCCGGGAAGAGTAAAACTGCTTATTCCGATGGTCAGTGATATGAGTGAGGTAAAAGAAGTAAAAGCGAGTATAGATCTGGTTAAATCCGAACTTATTGCTGATGGAATATCAATTGAAGATGTTCCGGTAGGAATTATGGTAGAAGTGCCATCGGTTGCTTTGCTCGCGGATGAAATTGCACCCCTTGTCGATTTTTTCAGTATTGGTACCAATGATCTGACTCAGTATACACTGGCAGCTGATCGGGGCAATGAGCGTGTTTCCAAGCATTTCAATTCAAATCATCCAGCTATCTGGAAGTTGATTCAAATGTCATATGACGCTGCAAAACATGCTTCAATACCGATCAGTGTTTGTGGTGAAATGGCAGGCCAGCCTGTGATGGCAGCAGCACTTTTAGGTTTGGGGATACGTGATCTGAGTATGAACCCAGCTTCTATAACAGAAGTAAAGAAAATGTTGTGTCACAGCCGCCTTGACGAGTGCAGAGAGTTGTTTGAACGGTTGTTACACAGTTCCGGAGGCGAAGAAGCTGATCGTTATGCAAACTATTGGACTGAAAAATTCTGAATAAAGTAAAAGCGATGACTATTGCAAAAAGTGACATAAGCCGTATTGATAAGGATAAAATGTGGGATTATCTAATTCGTTTTCCTGTCCACTGGCAGGAAGCTGTTGAATTTTCGCGGAATGTTGATTGGGCACTTGACTCAAAAAAAATCAGAAATATCTGTATGGCTGGAATGGGAGGTTCAGCCATTGGTGCTGATCTCATGGCTGCTTACAGTATAAATCAGTGTGAAATTCCGGTGCAGATCAACCGCAGTTATGATATCCCGCATTGGGTTGGGCCTGAGACGCTGTTTATAGCTTGCAGTTTTTCCGGTAACACGGAGGAGACATTATCGGCACTTGATCAGGCAATTAATAAAGGTGCTCAGATTGTTGCCATAACATCCGGGGGAAAGTTGTTGATTGAAGCCTCCAGAGAAGGATATGGCTATGTTAAAATCCCGGGTGGCATGCCACCAAGAGCTGCGCTGGCTTACAGTTTTGTTCCCTTATTCAGATTATTTGATTTTCTGGGTTATACCGATGAAAATGAGGGGGCTTTGCTCGAAACACTAACGATGCTCAGAGAACAGATTTCATTGTTTTCTGATCTCGGGGGAAATCAGGCTCTCACAATTGCACGGGAACTGCAGGATACATTGCCAATCATTTATACAGGTACCGGACTCATGGAACCGGTTGGTATCCGGTGGAAAAGTCAATTTCAGGAAAACTCCAAGATATTATCTTTTAATAATACGATTCCTGAAATGAATCATAATGAAATAGTCGGGTGGGAACAGATTGCCCATTTGACCGGACGGCTGTCTGTAATTATGCTGGAGGATGAGGGGGATCATGAGAAAGTAAAACAACGGATGCGCATAGCCAGGGAATTAATTGAAGATATGACTGTTTATACAACCTGGCTTAAAACATCCGGTGAAAGCCGGCTGACACGACAGTTTTCATTGGTTCAAATTGGTGATTGGGTAAGTTATTACCTGGCGATCTTAAATGAGGTTGACCCGACACCGATTGCAAAGACCGAATTATTAAAGAGCCGGCTTGCAGAATTATAATATCTGCAGATCTGACAAATGTTTAACACCGACCTTTTTAAGGAATATCTGAAAACCGAGTGGCTTGGATTAAATTTTATTTTTCATAAAAAAACTGATTCCACTAATTCTGATTTAAAAAAAATCGCATCAGATGATCTTGTACATGGAACTGTATTACTGGCAGATCATCAACAAAATGGCCGGGGTCAGTATAACCGAACATGGATTTCGGAGCCTGGACTAAACCTTACGTTTACAATGGCCTTTCGCCCGGATGAGACTGACAGGCTATCACTGTTAACTCTGTCTACTGGTTGGGCTCTGATCAATTTCCTGCGATGTGAATTTCAATTAGAAGGAAACCTGAAAATGCCAAATGATGTTTTGATTTCCGGAAAAAAAATATCGGGTATACTGACCGAAAATATATTTTACGGATCCAGGCTTGACAGGGTACTGATTGGTGTCGGTTTGAATGTAAATCAATCCCGATTCTCTTCTGAACTTAATCAGGCAACATCTATTCGAATCGAAAAAGGGAAGCCTTGTAACCGTGAAGTAATACTTGCAAAATTACTTATGGAAATTGAAACTGCTTACAGCAGATGGAAATTGGGAGATCCGGACTTTATTCGTGAAATTAACAGATCTATTGAAGGGTATGGTGATTGGGTACGAATTACTGTGAATAATATTCCTGAAAAGGAAAAGGTGAAATTACTGGGTGTAAATGAGTTGGGACATCTTCTTATATTGACTAAAGAATTAGAAGTTAAAAAATTTATCCATGAACAGGTTAGAATCCAGCCGGATTATTAAAAAGGTAGAAACCTATTTCAGTGAAAATTTTGCTCATAAAGAAAATGTTTCAGCAATTCTTGGCGTCAGTGGCGGCCCTGATTCCATGTCGCTGTTATATATTTTTTCCAAATTGCAAATTAACCTGACTGTTGTTCATTGTAATTATCAGTTAAGAGGTACTGACTCTGACAAGGATCAAAAAATGGTCGAAGATACAGCATCCATGTGGGGTTTTGATGCTATTTCTGTCCGGCTCGATCCTTCCGAAGCCAAAGGCCAGAATTTTCAAAATTGGGCAAGAAAAAAAAGATACCAGGTATTCAGAGACATCAAGAGCGAAAACAAGGCAGATTTCATTGCCACAGCACACCACCAGGATGACCAGCTCGAAACGATTATCCAAAAAATACTCAGGGGAGCTGGTTTAACTGCCTGGCAGGGGATGAAGATTTGGGATGGCGAACTATTCAGGCCGCTGCTCGATTTAAGTAAAGCTGATATTTTGAAATTTGCATCAGAAAATCATATACCGTACCGGCATGACAGCAGCAATGAAGAGTCGACATATGCAAGAAATTTTCTCAGAAATGGCTGGTTCCCTGTACTTGATGACCTGTTTCCCGGCTGGAGGGAAAATCTACTAAAAGTTCCTGACAGGGCAAGAGAACATGAAGAGCTCAGTAAAAGCCTGATCCGTTCGCTGATGCCTGATCGTAAACGTATTGACAGAGAAAGTTTTTTACATCTTGCCCCGGATGTACAAAGAACTTTGTTGCTTCAGATTTTGAAAACCGTAGATACGGATATCTCAGTTAGCAGTGGTTCCTTGGCAAATCTCGAAAATCTGAGCTCACTTCAGACTGGAAAAAAACTGAAGGTAGACGGCCGCTGGAGCGTGTTCAGGGACAGGGAATTGTTTCTGTTATTGGATGAGCATAAAAAAAGTGAAGAAATTGAACCAATCAGAGTTAACCCGGATGACCTGGAAAATAATAAGGTTAAATTTGATGGATATGTTCTGACCGAATCGGAGTGGGAGGGTGACATTAAAAGAGATGCGTTACAATTAGATTTTGAACAGTTAAAATGGCCATTGACATTTAGAGCCTGGGATGAGGGAGATGAGATTAATCCATTCGGAATGAAAGGGTCTCAAAAAATATCTGACCTGCTTACCAATAATAAAATTCCTGCATCTGAAAAACCGTCGGCACTTGTATGCGAGACATATGATGAAAAAATTTGTGCTGTTATATTTCCATTAAATTATGAAGGTGATAAACCCGGAACGATTGCCAACTGGGTGCGTTGTTCACCGGAAACAGTGAAAACAATTGAAATCAGAAAAGCAGATTAAATGGATCTCTACACACCTGAATTTGTGCATTGCAATGGGGAGAAGTTCCGGGTATATCTGACACATGAAGAAATTCAGGATCGTGTAAAAAAAATCGGGCAAAAGATTTCCAATGACTTTTATGACCGGCATCCAATATTTATTGGAGTTTTAAATGGTTCATTCATTTTCTTGTCAGATCTCATGCGGTATGTTCACATCCCGTGTGAGGTAGATTTTCTGAAATTGAGCAGCTATGGAGATGAAAAAGTATCTTCTGGCCAGGTTACTGAGTTGAAAGAGATTGACGCAGATATCAGAGGGCGCCACGTGATTCTGGTTGAAGATATTGTGGATACCGGTTTATCCATGAAGTTTCTTATTGAAAAATTAAAACGCAGTCATCCCGCTTCACTAACTTCGGTTAGCCTGTTACACAAGTCAGATCAAACCCAGCATAATGTACAACTTGATTACGTTGGGTTTCGAATTCCAAGTTTGTTTGTACTTGGCTATGGTCTTGATTTTGCCCAGGAAGGAAGAAACCTTGCACAAATTTATATTATTGATAAAAAGGTACCTGATAATTGACTATACGCTCAGTAATAAAAGATATGATTGGGCTTGCAGATAGGGGCTGAAGCTTGCTATATTTGGAGTCTTGTTAAATTTAATGATAAACGACCCGGAGAGGTGGCTGAGTGGTCGAAAGCGCTCCCCTGCTAAGGGAGTATACCCCGAAACGGGTATCGAGGGTTCGAATCCCTCCCTCTCCGCATCAAGCACAATTTGTGATCCGGCAAGTTGTGCTTTTTTGTTTGATTTCAATAACCAACTGCAGGAGGGATGAGAAGCCTGTCCCGGCCACTGTCGGGGAATCCCTCCCTCTCCGCATCAAGCACAATTTGTGATCCGGCAAGTTGTGCTTTTTTTGTTTTGGGAAGATCCGATACCTATTTTTTGTGACCTGATTTCAGGTGAGAACAAGAAATAAAAAATCATAACCTAAATCAATGAACTATGCTGGGTTTTGAATTGATACCGGCTGTACTGGTACCAGTTTTTATATTTGTAGCAAGAATTGTTGATGTCAGTATAGGCACGATTCGGATTATGTTTGTCGCCAAGGGTTTCAGGGGAAAAGCTACAATTCTCGGGTTTTTTGAAGTGCTGCTTTGGATTATCATTGTTGCCCAAATATTTCAAAATCTTGATAACTGGATGAACTATATCGCTTTTGCAGGTGGTTTTGCAGCCGGTAACTATGTAGGTATGCTTATAGAAGAACGGATGAAGATGGGGACCCAGATTTTCAGGATAATTACCAATAAAGATTCCCTTGCCCTGTTTGAAAAGCTGAAGGAATCCGGTTTTCGGGTCACTGCCATAGATGGTGAAGGGGCATTCGGCCCGGTTAAGGTAATCTTCACGATCGCAAAACGTAAACGCTGGCAGGAATTGGCAGAGTTAATCTCCACGTATGCTCCTGAATCATTCTATTCAGTCGAAGATGTACGCTTTACGTCGTTATTAGAAGATAACCTGGTTGATAAACAGGATATCATTACAAGAATGCTGAAGCTGAAAAAGGGGATATAGGTTGTTGGATGTTAAGGAATTATAGAGGGTTGTACTCAATCAATTATTGACCAGCTGAGTTCCACGGTTGATCTCTGATCTCAGATTACTCGATTGTAGATCTATGATCTGGATTTACAGATCTGAGATCGAGTAATCTTCAATCTGCACTCTTAGATCGACGGATCTTCAATACATGAGTGTTAGCACGATTTTTCTTGATCCGCCCCGGTTTCTGTGTTCGCAAAGATAGATGCCCTGCCAGGTTCCCAGGTTTGGACGGCCGTTGGTTATGGGTATGGTTACAGAATGCCCGAGTATGGAGCTCTTAATATGCGACGTCATATCATCCGGGCCTTCCAGGGTATGTTCAAACATTGACATGTCTTCCGGAACCATACGGTTAAAGTGGGTTTCAAAATCTCTTCTCACCGACGGATCCGCATTTTCATTAATGGTAAGGCCTGCACTGGTATGCTTAATGAAAATATGTAAAATGCCATATTTAGCCTGGCTGATTTCCGGAACCTTTTCAAGAATCTCATCCGTAATTAAATGGAAACCCCGGGGTTTTGCTACTAAACTGATTTCTTTTTGAATTGTAGCCATACAGGTTACAAAATATAATTATTGTTTTCGTTTGATTAACCAAACAGTCCGGAAATGGATCCGCCGTCGTGACTAATGGTTTGTCCGGTAATATACCCAGCATTTTTTGATAACATCCAGGCAGCGAGCGATGCAAGTTCTTCAGCTTCACCAAATCGTCCGACCGGAACGGTTTTCTCCATTTCTTTTCTTGCATCTGTAACAGAAATTCCCTGTGTTTCACTTCTTTTTTTGATCACACGTTCTATTGCCGGTGTATTGTGAGATCCGGGGGCAATGATATTGACCGTGACTCCTTTTGATGCCAGCTCGGCAGACAGGGATTTAGCAAAACCTGCGATTCCTGCCCTGAATGCATTACTCAAAACAAGTGAGGGTAATGGTTGCTTAATCGTCTTGCTTTCGATATAAAGAATCCGGCCATATTTCTGTTTTACAAAAAGGGGCGCCAGCCGAAGTGTGAGGTCAATTTTCCAGCGCATTACCAATTGGTATGCATCATCCCATTGATCCATAGTAGTATCGAGGGGTGTGCCTGTCGGCGGGCCGCCTGCATTAAGAACGATCCCGTGTATTTTTTTTCCTTTAAACAAGGAAACGATTTTATCAATCGATTCAGATTGGGTGAGATCTGCTTCGAGGGTCGTTACACGGTTTGGGTATTTTTCTTCAAAAATATCCTCCAATAAATCACCTCTGCGGGCTACCAATGTGCAGTAAGCCCCTTCATCAAGCAATTGACGTGCGATTGCATTTCCAAATCCACTGCTTGCTCCGCAAACCAGAAAGTGCTGGTCAGTTAACTTAAGATCCATATCGTAATTGATTTTGTGATCATTTCATTTGAATGTCATGAATTAACAATGCTGAAGGTTTAAATCAACTGCAAAAAATATCAATGCGAAAGTGTAATGAATTGACGGGATAAATCCGTAATTTATAAAGCTATAAACTTTTTTTGGCAGTCGTTTAATTTGCCGGTTAAGTTAATTTTAATTGAAAGATTACCAGTCTAACATCAATGGCTGGCGATCGGTGTTATAACGTTATGGAACAGGATATCAGGAATATTGCAATTATCGCTCACGTAGATCACGGAAAAACAACACTCGTAGATCAGATGTTGAAACAGAGTGGTACATTCAGAGAAAACCAGCATGTGGAAGAAAGGGTTATGGATTCCAATGAACTGGAGAAAGAAAAGGGGATTACAATAAGTTCCAAAAATACGGCTGTGCTCTGGAATCAAACTAAAATAAACATTGTGGATACTCCCGGTCACGCTGATTTTGGGGGAGAGGTGGAACGTATCCTTAAAATGGTGAATGGAGTAATCCTGCTTGTGGATGCAGCAGAAGGACCGTTGCCCCAGACAAAATTTGTTCTCAGAAAATCACTGGACCTGGGGTACCAGCCTATTGTCGTAATCAACAAGATCGACCGTAAGGATGCTCGTCCGGATGCGGTCCTTAATGAAATTTTCGATCTGTTTGTGACACTGGATGCATCGGATGAACAACTCGATTTTCCTATTTTATATGCAGTCGGTATTGATGGAGTTGCAAAACGGGAACTTGAAGATGAAACCAGTGATCTGACACCTTTGTTTGAGACGATTATTGATCACATTCCACCACCTGAACAAATTACAGATGCACCTTTTAAAATGCTGGTCAGCAGTGTTGACTGGAACGATTATGTAGGCCGGATTGCTATTGGGCGGGTTGAACAGGGTACCATCAATGTGGGTGCTGATGTTGCTTTGGTGGATCGAAATGGTAATCTGAAAGAAAAAGCAAGGACGACCAAATTGTTTACCTTTGCCGGGCTGAAGAGGGAACCGGTTGAAACAGTAATGGCCGGTGATATCATTGCGATGGCTGGATACGAGGATGTAAATATCGGCAATACACTGACAGCTGCATCTGACTTGACACCAGTTACTTATTATGATATTGATCAGCCAACCCTTGCCATGTTCTTCAGGGTGAATAATTCTCCATTTGCAGGCCGGGAAGGTAATTATGTAACCTCTAATATGATCAAAGACCGTCTGGAAAAAGAGATACGCACCAATGTATCTCTGAAAGTAGAACAGACTGAAAGTCCGGAAATTTATAAAGTTTCAGGAAGGGGGGAACTCCAGTTGGCTATTCTGACAGAAACGATGAGGAGAGAAGGCTATGAATTTGCAGTATCCCGCCCGGAAGTATTGATGAAGGAAGTCGATGGCAAAATACACGAGCCCTTTGAAGAAGTGATTGTGGACGTCCATGAAGATTACAGTAACAAAGTGATCGATAACCTGCAAAAACGTAAAGGAATCATGACTTCCATGGTGAAGGAGGGGGAAAACAACAGGATCAGTTTTCGGGTTCCTTCCCGCGGCCTGATCGGATTCAGAAGTGAACTATTGACGGAGACCAGGGGTACCGGTATGATGCATCAGCATTTTGACAGTTACGGTGAACATGCAGGTGAAATTCCCGGACGTACCAGAGGTGCGCTTATTGGCCTTGAGAAAGGTGAGGTCACCGGCTATGCGCTTGAAGGGTTACAGGACAGGGGACAGTTTTTTGTAAAACCCGGAGACGAAGTTTATGCAGGCCAGGTGGTAGGGATCAATAACCGGAATGAAGACCTGGTAGTGAATGTGGTAAAAAAGAAGAACCTGAC
>SL_3KL_010_SEDDRAFT_10000935_pt1 | contig 25801 bp, 17 predicted proteins | sample SodLakKL_010_SED_2_FD_10381 | JGI IMG/M metagenome (IMG submission 10381) | reverse complement strand
GGCCAGGAATCCCACTCCGCTGCCGCCGCGGCCAAGCTCGCGAACGATCCGCCAGGCGCCAATCCGATCGTTTGGCTCGGGCTCGCGGATCTCGGCCAGCCGTTTGAGAAAGCCCCGGAACAGGGGGCCTTCGAGCATTCGACCGGGACGTAGTGGATCGTCGCTCATTGTTTCAGGTGTTCGGCCAGCCAGACCCGCGCCGCCTGCCAGTCACGCTGTACGCTACGCAAGGAGCGATCCATCGCCTCGGCGGTTTCCTCCTCGGTCAGCCCGGCAAAGAACCTGCACTCGACCACGCTGGCCTGCATTGGTCGGATTTCAGCCAGGCGTTCCAGGGCCTGATCGACATCCAGGCAGTGCTCGGCCTCGGCCTGTTCGGCGGCATCCGAGTCGCGCAATTCGACATGAGGCACTCCACCACCGCGTTTCCGGGCCAGCCGCTCGCGCGCATAATCGACCAGCAACTGCCGCATGACCCGCGCGGCCAGGTTGAAAAAATGCGAGCGATCACGAACCTCGAGCTGTCCGCTCTTGAGAAAACGCAGATAGCATTCGTGGACAAGGCTGGTGGTGTCGAGATCCTGGATCTCGCCTTTGCGACAGCGATGGGCCAATTTGCGAAGATCGACGTACAGCAGCGCGACCAGCCGGTTCAGGGCGGGTTGATCCCCTTTGTTGGCCGCTTCAAGCAGCAGGGTTAGCTCACCAGGCATGACATTTTCCGCTCCTGCCGGGCTGGGTTCGGAGGCAGGAGCAAAAAGAATAACATTGACATCCCTGTTACGACCACCGCCTGAAGAGTGACCCATTCATTGCCACTTGCCATTCAAGTGTTGGTCGTTTCCCTTGTTGCTCGGGGATTTGGATGTCGGCATCGCCCGCGCTGTCGTCGCGGGTCCATCCCAATATGTGCCAGGTGTACGATTATTTCGCCGATGACACGGCTGAATGCGATCTAGATACCTGCCGGGTTAATATTCAGAGCCTTGACGAATCAGGCGCATTTGCATCTTCGAATGCCTCGGCGCCCTCGAACATGTCGTCGGTATTGGCTTCCTCGGGGAATGCCCAGGCGCTCAGGTCCTGGTTGAATGCGCGGGCATCGCGAAACATCTCGCGGGCATTGACTACATTCGAGACATCCCAGCCGCTGATGTCCTGGTTGAAGGATTCGGTTTCGGCAAACATCAGCCAGGTGTTGTTCACGCCGGATACATCCCAATCGCCGATGTTGCGGTTGAAGGATTCAGCCTTCCAGAACATCCGTGCCATGTTGGTGACGTTCGAAACTTCCCAGTGCTCGATCGCGCCGTCAAACGCCGTCGCGCCCCAGAACATGCCGTTCATGTTGGTCACCGCGGAAACGTCCCAGTCGTCCAGGTCCTGGTTGAAGGCGGTGGCGTCCTTGAACATGGAGCGCGCGTCGGTCAAGCCGGAAACGTCCCAGCCGCTGATGTCCTGGTTGAAGTCGCTGGCGCCGGCGAACATGCCTTCCATGTTTTCCACGCTGGACAGGTCCCAGTCGCTGATGCCCTGGTTGAAGGATTCAGCGCCGCCGAACAGGCTCCTGACATCGCGAACGCTGGAGATGTCCCAGCCACTGACATCCTGGTTGAAGTTTTCGGCCCGGCTGAGCATGCCGCGGATGGTGGTGGCCGCCGACAGGTCCCAGTCGCCGATATCCTGGTTGAAGGAACTGGCCTCTCCGAACATATAACTCATGTCCTCGACGCTGGAGACATCCCAGCCACCGATGTCCTGGTCGAAGTTGTTCGCGCGCTGGAACATCCCGCTCATGTCGATCACGCTGGAGACATCCCAATCGCCGATATCCTGGTTGAAGGCGTATTCTCGCCCGAAATTAAGGGTGAACATCCCGCTCATGTCTCTCACGCTGGAAACATCCCATCCGCCGATGTCCTGATCAAACTGGCGGGTCTCTTCGAACATTTGGCTCATGTCCTCGACGCCGGAGACATCCCAGTGACCGATATCGCCATTGAAGGAATGGCCCAGCGCAAACATCCTGTTAAGGGAGCGCACGCCAGACAGATCCGGCGCATCAGTGGCATTGAGCGTCAGATTGGCTGCGCCGGCGAACGCGCCTTCCATGCTCGTCCACTCGATCGCGCCCCATTGCTCCACTGCCACCAGCTATTGCGCATTCTCCCCGAGGTGAATGTCTCCCCTTGCAGGTCTCTGGAAGTCCATTCTCGAGAGATCGAAATGGATGCGCCGGAATTGCCCGGTGATGGCAACTTCGTAGGCCCCCGGCTCGGCGTAAGCATGCGTCGGATCCGGGTCGGTGCCCGAAATCTCCTCGACCGTGCCGTCGCCCCAGTCGATGGTGAAGTCATAGTCGGTATCCGGGGCGGTCGGGATCATGATCTCCTGGCCGGCCTCGGTGATCTCCCAGGTCGTGATGAAAGCGCTGCCGTCATCCGCCCGGGCCAGGCCCGTCGCGGCCAGGACGGAACAGAAAAGCCCCACGCCGATAAGCATTCGGAGTGGGCAGAAAAAGGAAGCCGCAGGGAAACGGACAGCACGCAGCGGAAAGAACAAAACTGTGTGATTCATGAATATTTACGAGATTCGAATTTCGGCGCCGAAGGGTAACGCAACGTCCGGTGAAATTCCGTCAATACTGCCCGAGAAGCCTCTGAAACGTGCTGCTTGGGCGCCACGGTCATCATGTCAACAGCCGGTATTGAACTTGGCGCCGTTCGCCAGCACCCATCGCCGCAATGCCAGCCAATTGCGTGTAGTAGACTGCGAGACCAAGCCCACTCATTCGCATGTGACCCAGTGCCCGATGGCCCATATAAGGGCAGACTGACCCCCGCCCGGCGACGGCTGATCGATACATTACTCGATCAGTTGCTGGAAGCCGATAATCCAACGCGTGCTCGCGAGCTTGAGCAAATTCGGGCGCGCGCTCCGAGAATCTATCCCTGGGTTGCTGCCCTGCTTGATGCCAGCGATGAGACGTGCGGGGGAATGTACGAGCTGTTTCGGCGCGCCGGCCAGGTTGTCTGCGAGCAAGCTCAGGCAAGCATGAAGGTACTGGAACCGGGCACGTGCCTGGGTGCATGGACTGTGGTCGAGGCCATTGGCCATGGGGGCATGGGCTCGGTGTATCGGGCCGAACGCACCGATGATTCCTTTGAAATGACGGTCGCCATCAAGGTGATCCGCTCCGGCAAGAAGAATCTGGACGAGCGACTCCAGATCGAGCGGCGCCTGCTGGCGCGGTTGAATCATCGCAATATCGCACGCCTGATCGACGGTGGTATGACCAGTGACGGTCTGACCTATCTGGTCATGGAGTGGGTTGAGGGCTACGACCTCGACGAGTATCTCGAACGGCAGCCCTGTGATTTTGCAACCCGCCTGAACTTTTTCGAGCAGGTGGTCGAAGCAGTCGCCCACGCGCACCAGCGCCAGATCGTTCATGGTGATCTCAAGCCGGCCAATGTGAGAGTCACCATATCGGGCCAGGTCCGGCTGGTCGATTTTGGCGTGGCCAGGCTGATTCAGGACGAGCACATTGAGCAGCAAGGCAGCGCCATTGCCATGACCCCGGCGTTTTGCGCGCCAGAACAGCTTCATGGTGAGCTTGCTTCAACACAGTCCGACATCTGGTCATTGGGTGTGCTGTTGCAATGGTTGCTGGGCGGCGGTATTCGTCAGGCCAAACCGGGGCATACCATTGCCCCGGAATTGCCCGTTGACCTGGAGCGCAGAAATGACCTCGTCGCCATCATTGATCGCGCCTGCGCCGAAGATCCAGACCAGCGTTATGCCGGCGTGCCGCAATTGCTCGAAGACGTGCGGCATTGCCGCCGGGGCTACCCGGTCCAGGCAAGGGAGCAGACCGGGGCCTATGTGCTATCAAAATTCATTCGCCGCCATCGCGTGGCTACTGGAGCAACGCTGGCCGGTGCGCTGCTATTGTTGATGGCGGTTGCCGGTGCACTGTGGCAAGCCCACCACGCCACCGAACAACGTGACCGGGCTGAACTGGAAACCCAGCGCGCGGTATCCGCCGAGCAGCAGGCTGCACTGCTGGCCGGCGAGTTGCAATTGGTGGTCGATTTTCAGGCCAGACGACTGGCCGCAATCGATGCCACCGCCATGGGCGCCGGGCTGCGATCGGATATTCTGGACCAGCGTCGGTCTGCGCTGGATGGGTTGCTTGGCGACGATGACCAGATCGAGCACGAACTGCACGTGCTGGATGAATCCCTGGGCGGGGTCAATTTCACTGACGTGGCCCTGGCCAGCATGAATCGCGATATATTTGCGCCCACCCTGCGTACCATCGATCAGGAATTTACCGCCCAGCCGCTGTTGCAGGCCAGGCTGTTGCAGGTCACGGCCACGACCATGCGCGAACTGGGCATCAGGGAACAGACCGAGATACCTCAGGCGCGCGCGCTTGAAATTCGTCGTCAATGGCTGGGCGATCTCGACTCCGACACCCTGCAATCGGTCTACGAGATGGGCGCACTGCACGGGCAGATGGGGCGCTACGAACTTCAGCGTCGCTATTACAAAGAAGCGATGAACGGCTTTCGCGAGAAGCTGGGCGAAGATCATTTGAAGACCCTTCGTGTAACCGGCAGCCTGGGTACCCACTACTTCAACAGCGGCGATCTGGAACGGGCCGGTCAGCTGTTTTCCGACACACTGGAAAGGAGTCGAGTGGCCCTGGGCGCCACGCATGAGCAAACCCTGGCATCGCTGAGCAACATGGGGTCTTTTCTGAGTAGTCAGGGACACCTCGACGAAGCCAAACCGTATTACCGGGAAGTCCTGGACATTCGTCGTCAGACATTGGGAGACCGGCATCCGGAAACCTTGAGTTCGATCAGCAACATGGGTTGGCTGCTGCAGCAAAAGGGTCATCTGGACCAAGCCCTGCCTTATTACCGTGAAGCGCTTGAAGGCCGACGCACAGCGCTCGGTAACGAGCATCCCCAGACCATGGTCTCGGTCAATAACATGGGGTTTTTGCTCAATGCGATGGAACGGCCGGAACAGGCCATGCCGTATTCACTGGAGGCGATGAACAGTGCCCGGCGCCTGTATGGCAATGATCATCACCGTACACTGATCTTTATCAACAACTCCAGTTCGCTGGTTCAGTCGCTGGGTCGCTACCGCCAAGCTGAGGAATTGGCTGCCGAAGCCGTGGAGCGCGGCCGGCGCGTTCTGTCATCCGGCCATTGGCACCAGGGCGTGTTCCATGCCCGTCTGGGCCTGGCCCTGGCGGCGCAAGGACGATATGGTGAAGCTGAGACGCCGATGCTTGAGGCCTATGAAATCTATCGGGAGGAGCTGGGCGAGGACCATGATCGCACCCTGGACATTGCGTTGGAGCTGCACGGACTCTACGCTGCATGGCACGAGACCGATCCCGGCGCCGGTCACGATATCGAGCAGAAACGATGGGCGCGAGACCCGGTTGCGCCGCAGGAACCTCAGGGCCAGTGGTAGATAGAAATCCCTACAAAGAAGTGGCGCCATCGGAAGTCACGCGCCTGTTGGAAGAGATCCAGTCGACTCCAGAGCTGTTCGACCGCCTGATGCCGCTGGTGTACGAAGACATGCGCCATATCGCCCGTGATCAGCGCCGCAGAATGGGCGGCAATCCGACCCTGCAGACCACGGCGCTGGTTCATGAAGCCTTTCTCAAGCTGCGCGGCAGCATGGGGAGCCCCGTCGAAAGTCGTCTCCACTTCCAGCGGCTTGCGGCCTGCGCAATGCGCCAGCTCATCCTGGATTACGCACGCAAGCAATCAAGGATGAAGCGGGGCGGCGACCAGGTTCGAGAGACCTACAACGAGAGCGACTACGGTCTGGACGGAGCCGACATTGACCGCATCATCGCGATCGAAAAGGGGCTCGTGTCATTGTCGAACCAGGACCAGCGGATGGCCGAAGCCGCCGCCGCCCAGTTGTATGCCGGATATACCGTGGAGGAGATCGGCGAAATGCTCGGCGTCTCCAGCCGCACCATCGTGCGCGATCTGCGCCGAGCCCGTGCCTGGCTCCGGGTTGAGCTGGCCGACTTTGAAGATGATGTCGCCGGTTGATTGACCATTAGGGAGCTTCTGAACAACTCTGCGCCCGCGTAGAGTTATTCAGAGGCTCCTTAGATTCGACTATTGCTCGAACCGATCCTGGAACAGATCGTCGGGTGTCTGGATCAGCACCCCGTTGTCGGAAAACTGGCTGGTATTGCCGGCTGAATCAGTTGCGGTTGCAATCATCAGGAAGCCGGCGACGTTGCCAATGGATTGGAAATCAATTTCTCCGGTGACCAGAGTCTTGGCATCACCCTGTTCATACACATGGCTGCCCAGATAGGAAATGAGCCCGTCCCCATCCGGGTAGTCGGAGGCATGGAAATCAACAATCAGCGGATAATCGGCATTACTGGATTGGATCGGAATCGAATAGCCAAACTTGATAACCTCGGCACCGACATCGAGGTAGGTTTCGTCAGGATCGAAGACCGGAAAGTTCTGCAGGTTGTTGGGTCCCACACTACTGCCATCGGCATCGTTTTCGTCCCCGTCCGGGCCGAGGTTGATCGGTTGCCCCCCATTGAACGCAAAGACGTTGCCGCGCGCGGAGTTATTGACCTGCACGGCCAAACCACCGGCCGGCGACAGATCAATTCCATCTCCTGCGTTGTACGCAATGGTATTGCCGACCGCCGGCGAGGGCGGCACAAGATCGGGTGGGAAACTGACCGACGCACCAATCCGGACGCCCGAGGAGTCATTCCCCGCCGACCCGATGCGAATGCCAGTGGCATTGGGCAAAGGGACCGGCGGCCCGCCCTGCGGATTGATCCCGATCCGGTTGGAACGGATCCAGTAGTCTGGAGACTCCGAGCCGGCATTGACCGTTTCGGTAATTTCGATTCCACTGCCCGAGCTGTTGCCAATGATATTGCCCGCGCCGGGTTGACCAATGCGGACGATCCCGCCGGACAGCACCAGAATGCCCGTTCCATTGCCCAGATTACTTTCATCGGAATCGGTTCCGATCAGGTTGCCAAAGATGCGAACTCCCGCCAAGGTGTTACCTGATGCCTCGACCAGCACACCAATCTCGTTGTCACCGATGACATTGGGCGTCGTCAAGGCGGAATCCGATCCGAGCTGACCGTCTTCCAGGAATGCCACGCCGTGAAAGTTGTTGCGCAGCGTGTTGGATGTGGCCAGATTGTCGGCGCTGTCGAAGCGGATACCTGTGTTGTTGAATTAAATTCGGGCGCCTTCGACGACATTTCCCGATCCGTGGCTGAAATCGACTCCTACAGCCTGTCCGACCGGGTCGCCCGTCTGGCTGATGCCGATGCGGTTGGCCAGCACCTGATTGTTGTTGGCAGGCAATGTGCCGCCAAGTCGAATCCCGGCAGTCACGGCATTGCCAATGATATTGCGTTCGTCTCCGTCACCGCCGACAAGATTGTCATTACTGACAATCAGGATACCGGCCCCGCCATTTCCATAATCTTCAAGTTCGTCGAACTCGAAAGGCACACCGTTGATCGGCAGGCCGATGACATTGCCGCGGATGTCCTGGTTGTCGGCACCGACAAAAATTCCGCCATCACCATTATTGGCGATGACGTTGCCAAGCCCTGAAAGTAACGGGCTGATTGTATTCTGCCCGCCGGCACTGGCTTCTACGCGAATTCCGTAGCTTCCATTGCCGCCGAAGGAGCGAAAATCATCCAGCCCGCCATTCGGGCCAGGCGCCAGTCCAATGATGTTTTCGGCGAAAAGACCATGCGCGAAATCATTGCGGACGCGGATTCCATGCTCGCCATTTTCGGCAATGATGTTGCCAATGATCACGGACGGGTTGTCCACATTGGAGCCGCCGTTCAGGTCAATTCCGTGGCGTTCATTACCCGCACCCAGGTAAAGGCCGGGCACCCACACTCCGCCGATGAAGTTCTGGGCGATGACGTATCCATCTCCGCCGGCGATGCGAATGCCACTGGCGGAAAAGCTGCGGATCGCGATGCCCCAAACCTGCGACCCGGCCGATCCGGCGTTCAATCGAATGGCGCTGAATTGCGGGGATAGAGGTCCGGTCCAGCGCAACACCAGGCGAGGTTGGGCCAGTTCAGCATCCGGGTCCCAGTGTGGGTGGGTTCTGCCGTCGATAACGACCCGATCAGTGATGGCCGGCAAACTGCTGCTGATCTCGATTTCCGAAAATCCGGAAGCATTCACCGAGATCGAGCTGGCAATTTCGAGCCGGAAGGGCCCATCAATCGCATTGGCCTCCTCGATCGCGGCGCGGAAGGTGCATTCAGCCAAAAGGCCTCCCCAGGAGTTGCCCGTATTGCACGTGCCATCTCCGGCATCGGCCGCTCCATCATCGCCAAGCGAATTGATCGTCAGCACGGTTTCAGCCAGCGCCGGGGCAGCCAGCAAAATCATGAGCAGGCCAAAAAGCCAGGAAGTCAGCCGTCCAGCCGGCCGGGCGGGCTTGATCGGAAATTTCATGGTTGCTCCGGTTTTTTTGATGGGTGTCTTGAGAGGGTTACGCGTTTTCGTGCAATCCGAAGACACGAGCGCGGCGAGCATGTCCTCATCCATGCTCGTAAAGCGTATTGCCGAAGTAGACCCGTACAAAATCCCAAGGAGCGAAATAGCCATGGTCTTTTCAGCGATTCGGACAACGGTCATCCCCGCACTCCTTGGTCTCATTGGCATGGCCGTGTCGGCATTGGCCCTGGCGGGGCCGGTGATTACCGTCGGCGACATGGATGGTGGGGACGCCGACTGCGACTATTCCTACCAGGATCTGGCGCTGGCCATTGATGAGGTCCAGGCCATGGGTCCGGGCGAGCCGGCCACCATCCGGCTGGCCGTGCCCAGCGGGTTCGATTCACTTGAACAGACTATCGACGATCTGGCCCGCGATCTGCGCTTGTTCGGTGGCTTCGAGGACTGCGCCAGCGAAACGGCGGGCTGGGATTTCACCGAGATCCGGTTGCCCTTCGAGCCGGACAACCGGCTCTTTCGTATTGACCAGAACGGCGAAGCCGAATCGCGCACGATCACCTTCGAGCGTGTCACCCTCAACGGTCAGGACAACGACAACTTCGTCAGTACCGGTGGCCTGGTGGAGGCCATTGGACCCGTCGAGTTGGTATTTCACGACGCCAATGCCATTAACGGACGAGTATCCGGCATCAAAGGCGAGCTCATCGGCGGTGGGGCCGTATTCGTCGGCGAGGGCGTCGAACTGCTGGCGCTCCGGTCCACCAGTTTCAACGAAAACCAGGCCGCCGGTGTTGGCGGGGCCATCTACTGCGCAGCCGGCGGCCATGTCGAATTGGGCAGTGTCGAAATCCGGGACAACATGGCGACCACCGGCGGCGGGATTGGCCTGGATCAAGGATGCCTGGGCCTGCAATTCAGCCAGATGCCCTCGCCCAGCTTTCCGCGCCATCGCATCAGTTCCAACGAGGCTGCGGGCCAGGGCGGCGCGATCTACAGCGATGGGGTGGATATCACCAGCAGCGCGACACAGTCGCTTTCCTTCAGGCACATTCAAATGAGTGCAAACAGTGCGGCGCTGGGCGGCGCCATTGCCATGACGGGCGACCCGGACCTTCCCGCCACGCTGGATCTAGCGAACATCGCTCTGAGCAACAATACCGCCGAGGCAGTAGGCGGCGCCCTGTTTCTGACCGGTGGCGTGCGCGCGCGCATCCATCAGGTCAGTGACCCGCGATTCCCATGTGGAGGCGTCCCGGGCGTCACCTGTCTTTCCCTGCGTAGCAACACTGCCAACGCAGACTCCGACGCTCACGGCGGCGGCTTTGCGTATCTGGGCGAAGGCGCCAACGGCTTGCCTGAGTTGATTGTCGAGCGAGGGCACCTGAGGTCCAACCAAAGCGCCGGTGCGGCGGCGGTGGCCCATGTCAGTGAAGGCGCCCGCCTGGTCGTGCACAACAGTGTCATCAGCGACCCATCAAGTCAGGAGGGTGAATTCCTCTTCACCGCCGACAATGCCGAAGAGGTAGTGCTGATGTACAACACCTTTGCCGAGCTGGGCGATGTCGCCGGGATTCACGTCCTGGGTGCGACGGACGTGACCGTGACCGGCACCATCTACTGGAATGACGATCGCCCCCTGTGGACCAACCCGGACGGGCTGGCCAGCCTGGAACACGGCGGCTGTCTGTTGTCTTCCACGCTCACCGATCTGCCCGACGCAAGCGCTGTTCTGATCAGCGATCCGCTCCTATCCTCCCTGAAGATTCCGGCCAGCAATTCGCCGGCGCTCAATGTTTGCGACGAGCGCCACCGCGACCGTCTGCCTGTCGGCGCCATGGAGATGGACATCAAGTTCGATGCGCGCGGCACGGCGACCGGGCCGACCCTGTTTGGGCCGTTTGATCTGGGTGCTGTGTCCGTCCTTGATTTTGTTTTCCAGGATCGCTTCGAGTAGGCCAAAGCGAGCCGGCGGCTTTCCTCCCGCCGACGGTTTGTTTTCCAACATCACAAGAGGCTCAAGAATCATGTACAAGATCCCTTCATTGATGCCGGCAGGGACACTTGTATTGTTTTTGCTGCTCGGATGCGGTGCAGGGGACGGCGGCAGTGGCAGCGTTGTTTCTGCCACTGCCGACGCGCACGGTGTTGTCTTGCCGGCAGGCGTCGAATCGAAGTTTCCGTTACCGACCGAGGCGATAGCAAGAACCAACACTGAGCACGAAAACGACACCCGGGCCATATTCACTATTCCTATGAGCTACCCGGATGGTGTTGAGTTCTTCAACACCGGTTTTGCCAGCCACGGCTGGAACACTGAGCATGCGGCCGGTGAAAAACCGCATCAGGGGGCGCGTTGGGACGCCGAAGGCCACGGCGTCAATCTGGTCTTTACCCTGTCCGGCCCCATGGGAAGAGACGGCCCGCTGACAGGCACTTTGATGGTGCATCACCCGGACTGATCAACTCAAGGCCTATTGCTGGCTTCAGGCTGCGTTCGGCCGCACGCATCTGGCTCCCTCGCGGCACTCGCGGCCCCGGAATCGGCTTCCGCGTGGCCAGGTCCGCAGAGCTTTGAACTGTGTGCTCTGGCGGCGCCGCAGTATGCAGGTGGGTAAACAAGGCGGGTTCAGGTACAATCAGGCCAGATTGGATTCCTTTTCAGTACAATGCAGATGGGAAAACAGGCCACAATCCAGATTAGGGGAGAATTTCATGTCATCTCTGGCGCAACTACTCAAGAACCTCGGCAGCGACCCTCAATTGGCTGAAAGCTACCAGCGTGATCCGGAAGGCACCATGAAGACCGCCGGGCTCAACGATGAGGAAATCCAGGCCATGCTGAACAAGGACCTGGAAAAACTCAAGGAGCTGTCGGGACTGGACAATCTCAAGAGTAATGGTGTCATTGAGTGGCATGAATAGCCAACTTTATTCCGGCTGGTGCGTAGCAGGTGTCGGCAATCGTTAAACGGATATTGTTTTTCTGGTGTTCGGTTTCGTTGCTGGGTGGCATGCTTACGGTCGCGGCGGCTGCCGAGTCCGTGCCCCTGGAGGACTTGCTCGACCTGGCTGCAGAGCTGCATGTGACAGAGCCCTGGCGCGAATCCGATGCCGTGCTTGATCAGATCAAGCCCAGGCTGGATCAGGCAAGCGACGATCAACGGGCTCAATACCTGATCATGCGCTCTCGCAATCGGGGATTGGGAGGTGATCTGCAAGAGGCGCTTGACAAAATTCCGGACATTCTGACTCTGGATATTGCTGCCAATCGGCGTTTGCGCGCGATTGGGCTTGGCGCCAACCTCGCCATGCTGTCGCATCAATATGAACTGGCTTTCGACTACCTCAATCAGGGTCTCGCCCTGGTGCCTGAAGCTGACGATCCGCTTCGGATTGCGCTCCTGTACAACCAAGCTTCCCACATGCATACCGGCATCGGTGATCTACATCGAGCGCGAACTTATGGTGAACGCGCCAAGGAGATGGCGATCGAAGCCGGTGATGCGCGCACCCACTGCACCGCAGCCTATCGCCTGGCCTATGTGGACAAGACCGCTAGCCAATACGAGCATGCCGAGTCAGCCTATCGAAAAGCGCTAGGGCTTTGCCGGGACGCCAGCGAGCCGGTCTTTGTCGCAGCTTCTCTGTATGGAATGGCCGACACCTTGCGTCGAATGGGGGAACATGACGAAGCCGACCGGTATTTTAGTCAAGCGTATCAAGCTCATCAGGACAACTACTATATTGGCGGTCTGGCGGAGACTCGGCTTTTCTGGGCATATCTTCGCTTCAGCCAGGAGCGCATCGAGGAGGCCAAGGCATTGATTGAGGACCTGGAGCTTGACCTGACCCGATTGGAGAACTGGGAGTTACTGGCCGATTACCATGAGCTACGAAGTCGAATAGCCCGGCGCGAAGGCGAATATCAGCAGGCACTGAGTCATCAGGATGCCCGTTACGAGGCGCGCGAACGTTTTCTCGATCATGACCGCGCCTTGCAGGTGGCATACCAGGAGATCGCCTTTGACAGCCGGGTCAAGGAGCAGGAGCTGGCGCTGTTGCGTGAACAGGCCCGGTTTGCCGAACTACAAGAACAAAGCCGGCGCCAGCAGCAACGCATGCGCCATATCGGCTATGTCGCCGGTGTGATCGTTCTGGGTCTACTTATTTTGCTGCTGGCCTATGCATTGCGCGAGCGACATCATTACCGTCAGTTGTCGGTGATCGACAGCCTGACGGGTCTGTTCAATCATACGCGTTTTTTTGATGCTGCGAGGCCTCTAGTTTACGAGGCGGGTCAACAGGGCCAGCCACTGACGCTGGTGTTGGCCGATATCGACTATTTCAAGGAGGTCAATGACTGTTACGGACACCTGGTCGGTGACGATGTGCTACGCAAGATTGCACGATGCTTCAGGGATGCATTGATCGACCATGGCCCGGTCGGTCGAATCGGCGGTGAGGAATTTGCCGCCTGTCTGCCGGACAGGAATCTGGACCAGTCGCTTGCCCTGGTAAAGTCGCTGCGCCGGATGCTGACCGAGTGTGACCTGAGCGAAATCGATGACCCGATCACCCTGAGTTTCGGAATCGCCGAATTGCTGCCGGGCGAGAAACTGCAAAGCCTTCGCAAGCGCGCCGATGAAGCGCTTTACCGGGCCAAGCACGAAGGCCGCGACCGCATCATTGTGGCCGGTAGCCAACCGGCCTGACCGGTATGCAGGCAGGCAGGCTGATCGTGGTCGGGTGCGGCATCGAGTGGGGTCGACACCTGAGCGAACGCTGCCTGGCCGAGATTCGCATGGCCGATATGCTGTTTGCGCTGGTCGATCCCTTTGCGTTCAAGTGGTTGGAAAGTGAGCACCCGAAGGTCGAGAATCTGTGTCTCTACTACGATGACAACAAGGACCGGCGCCTGAGTTACCAGGAGATGGAGAACGCCATACTTTCGGCCGTACATGCCGGTCGGCAGGTGTGCGCGGTGTTCTATGGTCATCCCGGAATCTTTGCCCAGGTTCCCCATGATGTCGTGCGACGCGCCCGCAGTGAAGGCTATGCGGCGCGAATGGAACCCGGAATATCCGCCGATGCTTGCCTGTACGCCGATCTCGGTCTCAATCCAGGTCGGCGTGGCGTGCAGTCGTGCGAGGCGACACAGTTTCTGATCAATCAGCGCGCCATTGACCCTTGCGCACTGTTGCTACTCTGGCAGGTCGCTCTAACCGGCAATCTCGATTGTATCGGCTTCGATCCCGTGCCGGAGCGCTTGCAGCTTCTGGTCGACAAGCTGTATCGCTGGTACCAACCCGATCATGAGGTCATTCTGTATGAGGCGGCACGGCTGCCGATCGAGGATTTTCGCGCCGAACGCATCAGGCTTGTGGACCTGCCCGGCGCCGGCTTGTGTGAAACCACCACCCTGGTGGTTCCACCTGTCGAAGAAATGCGGCCGGATGAGCCAGTCCTGGCCCGATTGCGGAAATTGTCGTGACGGGCACAACGCTGACACGAGGAACCCGCCCTTATAGCGCGCCGACGCCATGGTGGCATCGGTGGAAAAACACCCATCAGTCGTCTGGGCCTGGGTGGGGACAACCTACTGCGACTGCACACCTAATCCCCACGGCAGTTGGGACGCGGTCTCGGAATGGAGCCGAGAGAGGTCAAGGCGGCGCAGCAAGAAATCCGCGAGAGCCGTAGATGAGACCCCATTGTCAGGCCATGGCCTGCTCAGCGAATCGTACTGGCGTTCTCAATCATGGTAAGTGTCAGCAACACTGGATACTCAGACGTATCCGGAACGGCACCACCATCGAAGAGTCCATGGTTGTTGGTGACATACAAGTTGACAAGCTCAAACTCCGGCGTGGCGAAAGCCCATGGTTTCCCTTCTTCATCCTCTCTTCGTTCGATGTATTCAAATTCGGAATGCACCACTGTTTCGTAAACCTCGACCCATTCGTCTACAGATCCGGGCAAGGCAAAAACAAGCGTGATGTCCTTGCCATAAGTGGCACCAACCGAGGAACGACTGGCGATGACAATGTAGTCGTCGGGCAGTGGCATTTGTTCAGGCAGATTATCCGGACGTACAGGGGTCTCCGTCGCATCATCATCAGGCAAGGCCGCTGCACCTTGCTCCGAGGCCTGGCTGTTGTCGCTTCCCGAAGGTTCGCCGCTACACCCAGCCATCGCGAGTGCCATCATGGACACAACGACCAACCGCAAGAAGCGATTGAGGGAAAACAGCAAGCATGCACGCTGGTTGTGGTTTGACATGAGGCTCTATCCAGATGTCGACTGATTGACTACCGGGCTGAATTTATCGCACATAACGGACGTCTCCATCGCTGTCCCCCAAAAAGGCCAGACCCGTACCGACCTGCCTTCCGCCGGTCTCGGCATCGAACAGCGCGAACGTCATATCAACGTTGTCGTCGACTGGCCCCTGTCGTTCTGTTGCTGGCCCTGGTAGGTAATAGTGGTATCGGCACTGGCTGTGGTGGTGGCCAGCAGAAATTGCCTCTCATCCAAGTATTACGCAATTAGATCGAGTCCGAGGACATCTGCTTACTGGTCCACCCTGTCCTTGGCTCCGCGATCTCGATGCATCTGGTTGAATCGGGTGCGTCTCCGAGGCGGATGTCGAGCTGTATGGTGGAATCGAGAACCTCGAACCAATACCTGCTGCCGGTACCGCGGTGAGGATCAGTATCAGCTCTGAGGTATCGTTGGGATTGACAATTGCGTAAGACTGAAGCGGCTCCGCCCGACCGTGTATGTGCTTCTATTGGAGACTGTCCTCATTCGAGTCGCGATTACGTTTGGGTAAATATGAGCCATAAAAAATCCGCTTCTGCATCCCAGATTCCCGCACTGGTCCTTTTGGTTTTGCTCTTGGCCCTGGTCGAGTCCGGTTTCGGGTATCCGCGCACCCTGTTTGAGCGTGAACCCAACGATACGGTTGATCAGGCCCAGAGCTTTCGCGGCCAGGCCCGGTTGATCGGTGAACTGCCGCCCGGTGATATCGACCATTTCTTGTGGGTACTCGATGATGCCGAGTCAGATCGCTTGTGGACGCTCGAATTGACGGGCGAAACCGATTCGGAAATTTTGGCTGAGCTGTTGTGGCCGGCTGAAGAGGTCGAATCGGCAGTCATGGAGTTTGGTGTACAGGCGGATGAGACCCGGGGTGAGGAGACCGGGCTGGTTGCGGTTGAAATCACCTCGCGTCGGCCATCGCGGGTCCTGCGCGATCTGCTGGTGCCACCGGGCGAACACCTGGTTCGCCTGGGACGCCGAAGTAGCACCGGCGATTACCGCCTCAGCTTTACTGAATCCGGCCGCGTTGCCATCCGCGGCAATGTCAACCCTGAAGATAACGAATCGCTGCAGGTCAACCCGGGCCGCCAGTGGTTCTTTCAACTCGATGTCGAGGAACATGACTTCGATCTCGCCCTGGATGAAGATGGTCAATTGTGGCGAATTTCCGTCCTGTCGGAGTTAGGTAGTGATGTTGAAGCGATGATTGTTGACGCCGACGGCAAGCCACTTGGTGACCTGGCCCAGGATCAGCCATTACAGCACGTCTGGGCACGCCAGTCCTTGACCGTGGGCAGCCGTTTGCGCGTTCGCAGCAGAGACGGTCAGAAGATCGGGCGCTTTGGCATTCAGGTCGACCAGGACGGCCAGGAGACTGACGAGATCCCTGACGATCACCAGCAGGATGTCGCCGGTTCGCGAGACGAGGCTGCCTGGATTGAACCGGGCATTGCTTTCGAAGTACCCCTTGAATCACGCCAGCGTCACTGGCTGAGCTTTGCAGTCGATGACGCGCTGGCCGCCGGCAGCCTGAACATCGACCTTTCAGGTGATGCGGCGACGGTCGCCTCGGTCTGCCTGGCGGAGACTGGCAGCAGTGATAATGTCTGCCGGAGCGGCACCGGTGAGGGCCTGTTTCACGACATGCAGCTTCCCGTCGGCAGCTATAGCCTGGGGGTGGGACTCGCTCGCCGGGCCGAACCGGGCCGTGTCGGCATTACCCTTCGCCCCGGTCCGGCGTTGCCGGACCAGCGCGCCATTGAACCGAACGACACCATTCACTGGGCGGCACCACTGCGTTCCGAGCGGTCTGTTGAGGGCCGGCTGCGCGACAGTCGCTCAGCCTGGTTCGACTGGCACCTGGGCGGGGAGCCGCAGTTGTGGCAGGTTGAAGTCGATGGCGAGAACATCACCCGGCTGGAACTGCACCGGGTGGGTGTGCGCGGTGCAGTGGCCAGTGACAGCCGCGGCCGGCGATCTACCGACAGTGGGGCGATGCTGCTGGATGGTCAATGGCTGTTGCCCGGACACTACCGGGTTCGCGTGGAAGGTGAAGACAGCAGCTACCGTCTGGTGACCACGGCACTCGGCCAGCCTGAGCCCGGCCGGGAACGTGAACCCAATGATGATCCCGAATCGGCCAATGCAATGCAAATTGGGCAGGTCATGCGTGGCAGTTTCTATTCACCACGCGATGAGGACCATTTCTACCTGTACTCGCCAGGCCGCAATCGGTTGGTCTTTGATCTCGATCCTCCAGCCGGAGGCAGTGCACAACTTGAAGTCAGGTGGGGCAGTCAGCGCCTTCTGCTCACTCCGGAAATTGAACAGCGCACCCGCTTCACCAGCGTGGTTCCCGAGGGTGACTACCGCCTGAAGGTGACCGGCAGTGCCGACCCTGGCGACGATTACGCACTTCGGGTTGATTTCGATCACCCTTGGTCCGGCCATGACGCTCATCCGTTCAATCCACGACCCTGGCTGGCTTTGCCCTTCCCAGGTGATGGTGTCTATCAAAGGACCCTGGGCGATCTCGGGTCACGCCTGGAATACGTGGCCTTGCCGGTGACTGAGGAAGATCGAGACATCGTTATCCACATCACTCGTCGTTTATTCCGGCAAGACCAGGTCATTGACGGCCATGGCAGTAGCCTGAATCTGGCGGCGCTCGACGATAAGGACGCTTATGCCACCACCTTGCCAGGTGGCACCCAGTGGTACCTGCAGTTGCGTGCCCGCCAGGACCAGGAATTCCGGGTTGACGATGAGGCGTTGGTTGCCACCAGCGACGCCGCGGTCCAGGTCAGCCTGACACTGTTGACGGACCGAATAGCCGCCTATACGCCCCTTGCCCAGCGTATCGGTGCCCGGTTCGAGATTCGCAATGAAGAAAACGAGTCGCTGGAACTGCCTATCCAGGTTCATGCCACCCATCACGGGTGGACCGTGGAAGGCCTGGATGAAACGGTCGTGCTTCGTGCAGATGAAAGCAAGGTCATTGATTTTGAACTGGTTGCACCTCCGGACCTGCCCGATGATGCGCCCCTGACCCTGTTTGCAGCCGCTGCCAATAGCCAGGCCAGCGCGTCAGCGAGCATCGTTCCCCGGATTGATCCGGTGCGTCCAGAGTTGGCTTCAACTAATGCCCAACCCTTTCATGGCCTGGTTGACCTGGCCTGGGGCGCGTTTGGAGCGCAATTCGTGAACCCGCTGACCGGGGAAATGGCTGCTGAACGCTGGGGCCGGGATGGTAGGCGGGTCTTCCTCCAGTTCCTCAACGACGGCATGGCCGCCGGCGGCAGTTCGATGGACTGGCGCGACATGGGTGAGGCACTACCGCCGCTGCGACTGGCCGGCGAGGGCGGCGAATTACACGCGTTCGTCTTTAACCAGCGCTCACGCCACAACATAAACAACCGCTGGCGCGAAGTGGAGATTCGCTGGGGCAATCAACCCGATGACCTACCACACGGCAAGACCATCACGCTGGAGGCCGGGGATGGTGAACAGTTCTTCGCGCTGCCAACCCCGGTTCACGCGCAGTACGTGCAGGTTCGCCCGCGTTCCGCCTGGGGCGGACAGCGGACCACGGGGACGGGCCTGTTTCGCGTCCTCGGTCAACCTGCCGGCCCGCTGGCAGATGCAAAACGTAATCTGCTCGCCGAGCCGCTGGGTGGTCATTGGATATACACTCGCCCTGCAGGCGGTACTGCCGATGATTTTCCATGGGGCGGGACTCAGGCCCATCGTGGGCAGCGAATTCGCGGGCGCAGTATCGATGTAGCCTTTGGCTTCCTCCAGCATCGGGTTGCGCGGCTGGACACGCTGGTCTGGCAAGACAGTCCTGACCATGACGGCGAGTTGATCGACAAGGTACGGGTTTACACCAGCACCGAGAGTCCGCTGGGGCCATGGCTTGATCACGGCGACTGGGTCCTTGAGCGTGGTGAGCAGATGCAGGCTGAATTCGAATTTGCCGATCAGCCACCGGAAGTACGCTACCTGCGCCTGGTGATCGCCGTTCCGGAGTCCGGTGACACTAACCTATGGCGCATTCCAGCCGATATCCGGGCCTACGAGGCCGACCCGCTGGGTAGTGGCTACTCGGCGCTGGCCTACTGGGGCATGGATGGCCAGCACGGTCCATGGGAGCCCGATGCCCAATCCATTGCCACGGTGGAGGATCGCAACAGTTCGCCGGACAGCCCCAGGCCGTTGTCCATGCCGATGTCCAGTCGAATAACAGCCGAACTTGACGAGCCGGGTGATGTGCGCAGCTACCGCGTCGAACTGGCCGAAGGCGACAACACCTTGCGCTTTACCCTGGACGAGAGCATGGCCGGCCGCCTGCGTGCCAGGCTGATCGGGCCTGCCGGAGACAGCATTGAACTGGAGTTCAGTGGCCAGGATGGTCGCCGGGTCGCCAGTGCCTTCGGCCTGGAACCGGGCGAGTACCGCCTTGATGTTGAAATGCCGCCCCGGTCGATTGCTTTTCTGTGGGATGGCAGCGGCAGCGTCGCCGCTCACCAGCCCGCCATTTACCAGGCGCTTGGGCGTTTTGCCCAGGGCCTTCAACCGGGCAAGGAAGTGGCCAACCTGATGCCGCTGGGTGGCCCGATGCTGATTCATGACTGGGCGGAATATCCTGCGGAAATCACCGCCACCCTGGCCATTTACAACAATGCTTTTAACTCCTCCGATTCCGAGCCAGCAATGATTGCTGCCAGCCGTGCGCTCGAACGGCGCGATGGCGAGCATGTGATCTTCCTGATTACTGATGCCGAGGTGTTAGGCAGAGATCTCGCTGTCTGGAACGATCTTGAACGTGTCCGACCACGTATCTTTGCCCTGGAAATCAATCATGGCAACCGGGTTGATATCAAGGAGAATCGCTGGTACCAGAACCTGATGAAATCCTGGGCCAACGCCGGAAACGGCAACTATCGCTACGCAATCGGACGCACTGATCTGGTGCGCGGTTTCGAAGCCGCCATGCGTGAACTGCGCCAGCCGACGCGCTTTGGACTTGATGTCGAAAGCGCCTGGCAATCACCGCCGAAACCAGGCTACCTGGCCGTGACGGCTGGTGATGTGCCTGTTATTGGTGCTGGAGTCGTCCATCTCATTTTCGATGCATCCGGGTCGATGCTAAGACGCATGACCGGCGGCCGCAGAATCGATGTGGCCAAACGGATCGTGCGCGAGGTGCTCGATGAGCGCGTCCCGGAGCAGGTACCGATCGCGCTGCGGGCATATGGTCACACCGAGCCGCACAGTTGCGAAACCGAACTGCTGGTCGCGCCGGCCGCAGGCAATCAGGCCGATGTATACCGTGCCATCGATGCCATCCAGGCAATCAACCTGGCGCGCACGCCGCTGGCGGCTTCGCTCAATGCCGTTGTCGATGATCTCAAGGGGTTCGAGGATCAGCGGCGACTGGTCATCATGCTGACCGACGGCGAAGAGACCTGTGATGGTGACGTCGAGCAAGCGGTAGCCGACTTGATTGATACAGGCATTGACGTTCGCCTCAATATCGTCGGTTTCCATATCGATGAAATTGGCCTGCAGGCTGAGTTCGAGCGTTTCGCCAAAGCCGGCGGCGGATACTATTTTGACAGTCAGGATGACGAGCAGTTGATTGAAGGAATGGCCCAGGCCCTGGCGGCTGAATTTCGTGTGGTCGATGCAGCGGGTAACGAAGTGGGCCGTGGTCGGGTCGATCATGAGCGGGTCAGGCTGGACCCGGGCAACTACGAACTGATCATCGAGACCAGTGTCGGTGACCAACGTCGCGATATTCGTATCCTGCCGGAGCAGGTCCTGGAGATCGGGCTGTCCCAACAAGGAAGATGAGACATGGTTAGTTTTCGAGTACCCGTTGCCGTGCTGTTGATGATGGCCAGTTTTCAGGTCGCGGCTGATGCCTGCTTTGCTGATCCGGCTGATCGCTTCCAGGCCGTCGAGCGCGACCTGCATGAGTTCTATCGCACCGTCAGTTTCGCCCTGGATCAGGCGCCGACCGAGCAGTTTAACGTCGCCGCCCGCCAGGCTCTTATTGGTGATGATCCCTATGACCTGTTCGCCTGGGTTCGTGACCAGACCCGATTGTTGCCCTACCAGGGCGCGCTAAAAGGGCCGCGCGGGACCTTGATGGAACTGGGTGGCAGTCATTTGGATCGTGCCTTGCTGCTGGCGAAGCTGCTTGAGACTGCCGGCCACCAGGTTCGCCTGGCCCACGCCACACTGGACCAGGACGCTGTTGCGCAACTTGAGACGTTACCCCATTCCGACAGTGCGCCAGCGCGGCCGGTCAGTAGTGCTGACAAGGAGGATATCTACCGAGAGCTTGCCCGACAGATGGGCACCGATGCCAATACACTGGGCGATCGCGCCCGGGCCCAGGAGCAGCAGGCTCTGGCCATGCGCGAGCAATTTTCCGGCGAAATCAAACGACAGAGCCAGGCACTGGCCGCCCAGATTGACTGGTCCGGGCCGGACCCGGCAGAAACCGGTCAACGACAAGCCGCGCTGGCCGATCACTGGTGGGTCCAGTTACGCACCCGGCATGGCTGGACCGATCTGGATCCATCGCTGCCCACACTTCAGCCAGACAATCGCCTTCACCAGGGGCATTTCGATACTCTCTGGGCTGAGGATCTTCCGACAGAGGCTATGCATGTGCTGGCATTCGAGGTCGTCGCCGAGCGCCTTGAGCGTGGACGCCTCAGGGAGCGAACAGCGCTCAGCCACGAAGTGCCCGCAATGGACTTGCCGGGGCAGCCCCTGGTGCTGGAAATGCACCCGTCCGGACTGCCCGAGGAAACCACCCTGATGGGCCAGATCGACGGCAACGATTATGACAACATTCATGACCGCATGAACAGGCTGCTGCTGGAAGAGGATGAATGGGTTCCCTTTCTGGCCATTGGCGGCAAGCCGGTAGTGCAAAAGGCCATCCGAATTGATGGCAGCGTGGTGGACCAGCTCGGACGCTTGGCGCAAGCTGAATTGATGGAGCAAGCCAGCGGCCTGCTGGGCCAGTTGGGCCGGGGCCATGGCGAGGAAGCGCGCCCGACACCTGAATTGACGGCGGTATTTTTGCGCCTGACTGTCAATGCGCCTGGACGGCAGGCCGAAACCTTCGAGCGCAGCCTGATGGACGTGGTCGGTCCGCATCGGCGCGCAGAACGGCCTCGGGATTTTGAGTTTTCGGATGCTGTTCGCGAGGCCCGTGCGCTAGGCATGTTTTCGTCCACCGAAATCATGGCCCAAAGCAGTTGGTGGCCAGCGGCCTACGCGGTGGGTCATATCCTGCACGATATCCTGGCCAACCGCCGTGCCATGCTGGGCGCGGTGCATGCCTTGCGTCGCGACAGCCTGGAATTGACCGGCAAGGCCATCGAAGCCCTGAACCCCGCTCCGGCCGACCTGGTCAGTCTGGTCTCCCTGCGACACACGCTAAGCCCATATGGGGATCGCATCGCCCTGACGCGCCTGAATCTGCTTACCACCTTCGAACGCCTGGATGGTTCGGCGGACGGACCCGTGTTGACCCTCGGCTTCGATATCATCGACAACCGAGTGGAAGTCATCGGTGACAGTGGTGCCGATGCGCGCCATGTCCGGCTGACCCAGGGTGTGATCGACACGGCCCTGGAAGCCAGGTTGCTGGACACTGAAGGGCGCGTGATCAATGCCAGCCTGGCGTTCGGCCAGGCCCTGGATACGACTCCATGGCAGCCCCTGAATGTTGTTCAACTGGAAGCCGTGTCGCCGAATACGGCGGCTTACCTCAACCAGGCGCTGGCTGCAGGCAACCAGATCGTGCTGCCGGCTGATCCACATCGGGTCGAGGACCTGACCTGGTGGCGGATTGACCCGGCCACCGGGACCACCCTGGGCATTGGTGCTCACGGTCGCGGTCAGTCCCTGGTCGAGACTTTAATTACGCAGTGGAAGGCGATCAACAACGCGCGCTCCGCGGTCTCGTTCATCCTCACAGTCTGGAAATGCCTGGTGCCGGGCCGGCCTGCCGAGGCCATGCAATGCTGCATCATGCGCGAGGGTGCCAAGGTGTTGGTCAAGAAGGGGCTGGGGGCGTTGTACAAAGAGTACCTGGAGCTACTTGGCTGGTTTCCGGAGTCTCTGGTCTACCAATTGGCCCTGGGCGAGGTCATTGGCCATTTCAGTGGCGCGGGGGTGAACGATCTGGCCCCGGATCCATGCTAGGGAATAAATCCATGCTGAACAACCAATCCTTTCGACACTGCCATGCCATCGGCTTAATCCTTCTGGCGCTGATTTTGAGCCTGTCCGCCAGCCAGGCTGGTGAACTGCCAGCGCGGCTGAACGCGGTTGATCTGGCGCTTGATTCCTCGCACAGTCTGTCGGCCGAGGGCTGTAACCGTGCGCTGCATTTCAGGGTGACCGGCATTGAGCTGCGGGATCGATATGCCGGCCAGGCACCACCGCCGGGTCAGCACTGGCTTGTCATGGATGCGCGGGTTGAAAACCGCATGCCGGCGGACCTGCTGTTCGATCTGGACTACCGTGAGGAAATTCTGATCGCGTCCGTGCGACGCCAGCTCTACCTGCTGGTCAACGGGGAACTGGTGACCCGTCGGGTACTGTTCGAAGATGACGACGGTGCCATGGACGACAATTTTATACTTGGTCGAATTGGAGAAGGTATGGGCGGCCGACTGGTCTACCCGGTTCCGGCAGAGGGTATCGAGTCGCTGTCGCTGCGCTATTACCATGACGAGTTCGCGCCGGCCGTCGTCGTGCTGATGGGGCAGAGCGACCGCGACGCGGCTTCAATGCCTGCACCGTCGGGTTCGGTAAAAAGCAATGACCTGATGACCATTGGCATGATGGGCGCCAGCTTCCAGCCGGAATGGCACGGACAGGCGGCCCCGGATGGCATGGAGTGGCTGGTGGTTGACCTGCGCGGCCAGGGCACCTGGGTCATCGAAGCCGACGCCCTGGCGCTGAACCGGGCGGCCGACCCGAGAGACAAAATCGATCTCCCCAAGGTGATGGAATATGTTCAGGCCCAGGGCTTGCTGACCGCAGTTGCAGATGGCCATTATGCCTATCCGCGCAATCTGTCACTAAGCCTGATCCCGGATGAGCCGGCGTTCCTGCCGGACGTGTTTGCCGGCGGCAAGGCGGTGTTTCCCGTGCCGATCGATTCAAAAACCATCCAGTTGGAGGTTCATTTCCCGGAATTCCGGGGCCCGGGCATCGCAACCCCCATTCCCGATTCCATGATTTTTGTTCTCAGGGGCGACCCGTTAGCTGTGCCACAAGCTGATGGAGTGACAGGTATTGACGACGAGCCGACACCCTTTACCCTTCATGCACTGAAGCAGCTCGATCAGTTCGTCGATCATAGCGCCGGTCCCGGACAAACCCTGATTATCCTGGATGCCTCGATGCGCAACACCAGCCCGGTTGGCGGCATGATGGCGATATCCGGCCGTATCGACCTGCTCACAGCCGATGGCAGCAAGATCGAATATCTCGGCATCTACAATAGCGGTCCAATTCCCTTGGCCGAACCGTTCTGGCTCCCTGCGGGCGGTGCACCAAGACGCTTTAACCTGGTTTACCAGACGAGTCTCGACAAGCTGCCGAAAGAGCTGGATTACCGCGGCGTTTCAGTCAACACCAGGGTCGCGCTGCCCTAGGGAGCCCTTAACTGCTCCTCGAAACGGTCGTGGAAGATCGACGGCTCGGACAGGCCGGCGACAGGCGCTGCCCAGAAGCCGCCGGAGTCGATGGTGAACCAGTTGATATTCCAGTTATTCTCCGCCCAGGCCGCGCCGCTCAGTGCCAGGAGGAATGCGCCGGCAAGTAGTTTTCTGGTATGTCCATTCATGGTTGAACTCTCCTTAACGTCCAACGACCTGCCGATCCTCAAGCAACAGCGCTTCCAGCGCCGCCAGGCGTTCAGCGGTTTCGGCCCGCTGACGATCCAGTTCGCCTTCCAGCGCGGCGATACGTTCCTGCTGCTCAGCGTTCTCGACTTTCAAACCTTGAATCGCGGCCAGCGAAATCCCGGCCAGGTTCATGGCGCTGATGCGCAACTCGTCTTCGCCCAGTTCGAACAGGGCATGAAAGTCCTGCGCCATGGGGCCCATATGACGGACGGACTCGTCCTGGGAGATGTAGCTGAATTCGCTGACCGGCATTTGCATGACCCGGTCCAGCACCTTGGCCGGATCGACGTTCTCGATGGCGGTCTTGGCGTTGCGGTCGCTGACCGCCAGCCAGCCGCTGCCGCCGGGGGCCAGTTCCACGCCGGTACTGCGCGATGCATCGCTGATAAACCGCACCGCGCCACCGGTGGCGACCACAAACTGCCCTTCAGCGGTGGTCTCCACGCCATCCGGTGAACTACCGTCGCTCCAGACAAAGCTGTTGTCGTGCGCAGCCCGGGCGCCGTGGCCGGCGACAAAGCTGTTGGCCCCCTCGGTGGTATTGTCCTGGCCACCGGCGATAAAACTGTTGGGGCCGCCGGCCGTGCCGTAGGTGCCACCACCGATAAAGCTGCTGCTGCCGCTGGCCGTGTTGACCCATCCGCCGACGACGGCGCTACCGGTGCCGCTGGCCGTGTTGCCGAGGGCGCCCGGACCCCCCCCTATCGTTCCGCCACCACCAACTACAGCGCTATCCATGCCGCTGGCTTCGTTGCCATCCCCGCCGCCGATAAAGCTGTTTTGCCCGCTGACCTCGTTGTTTCTCCCACCGGCGATGGCGCTCCGTTCGCCGCTGGCCGTGTTGCTTTGCCCGCCCGCGATGGCGCTGGAGAAGCGGCTGGCATTGTTGTCAGAAACACCCGAAGCAAAGGCACCAACCACCCGCAAACGGTGCCCCGCGGCATCGTCCGTGCCGATGGCCACATTGCCGTCGTCAAAGTAGATATCGTCACC
>SL_3KL_010_SEDDRAFT_10000934_pt1 | contig 25840 bp, 23 predicted proteins | sample SodLakKL_010_SED_2_FD_10381 | JGI IMG/M metagenome (IMG submission 10381) | reverse complement strand
AAGTGCTTTTCCACTTGTTTAAAAAGAAATATCTATGATTTTATTTGAGTTATGAAGCGGAGATTGGAAATTTCGGGGTAACTCCTCCAATTGGAGAGAAGTTATTCCAAAGATTGCTAGTTTTTCCAGAATGAAGCATAGCAAAAGGTTTCAAAGAGTTATATCCTTCCAATAGACAGATTTTCATACTTATAAAGAAATTTTTACTGAATTGATTTGATCTTTTTCAAACCTGATCAAATCGAAACTGAATGACAAACAATATGCAATTGTCCAAACAACTATTTCTCATTTGTATTTCAACTGCGTTCTTATTCTCCTGCTCTGAGAAATCTGCTGAAGATCAGGCAGAATCGGCAGATTGTGAATCGTGGGATAGCATCCGCCATATTGAGGTTTTTTATGAAGAGGGGCGTTTCGCCGGATGGCCGGCCAATAACGGTGTATGGAACTGGGGTGATGAAATTCTGGTCGGATTTGTGGAAGCCGATCACCTGACAACCGATGGATTTCACACTTACGACAGAGAATCAGCCCGGAACAGATATGCCCGCAGTCTGGACGGAGGGGAAACCTGGGTAATTGAAGATGCGTACGAACTCGGGCAAACCGGCTGGGCCTACGATAACAGCCTGCCCGATGAAAAAGCAGAAGATCCCGTTTCTATGGTGGAACCTATCGAGGATTTCACCAATCCCGATTTTATGATGACCTGGATGAGGTACAATTACCATGACGGTCCATCCATTTTCTATTATTCGAACAATCGCGGGCATCAGTGGCAAGGGCCATACAAATTTCCAAACCTTGATACACACGGAATCGGCACACGAACCGATTATTTGGTGAATGGCCCGCAAGAGATGAGTGCGTTTCATAATGCAGCCAAAGAAAACGAAATGGAAGGCCGGGTTCTGCATGCCCGCAAGACTGACGGAGGCCTGACCTGGGAACGGGTTTCGTGGCTGGGGCCGGAACCGGACGGATTCGAAATTATGCCTTCAACAGTTCAACTTTCTGATAGTGAACTGTTAACTGTGCTAAGGGTCAGAGAGACAGATCCGGTCAGAGATTATGTGAAAGCCTACCGATCTCATGATAACGGTAAGACTTGGGAGGTAAGCAGAGCTCCCGTGAATGATACCGGCCATTACGGCGCACCTCCACATATGATTCAGCTCGACAACGGCCGTTTGGCTGTGACTTACGCCTACCGGAGCATGTATGGCTCGAGAATTGCGTTACGTTTTAGTTCAGACAATGGCGAATCCTGGGGGCATGAAGTTCCGGTTCGATATGGTGACGGCGCCAATGCCGACGTAGGATATCCGAGAATGGTTCAGCGGGAAGATGGCAATCTGGTGATAATTTATTACTGGAATCATGATCTGAGAGAGAATAAAACACCCTACAGGTATATTGCTGCTTCCATTGTTGATCCGTCAAGATATTCTGATTAATCATCAATCGAGGCATGGCGAAAGTGAACATTGCCAGTATTTACGATTTTGTTTTACAAGAAAATACTGATCATCAGCACTATTGAAACCCCAACAACACCGATGATGGTTTCCATGATGGTCCACGACATGAGGGTCTGTTTTTCGGTCATTCCTAAAAATTCTTTGAGGAGCCAGAATCCGGAATCGTTTACGTGGGAGAGGACAGTGGAGCCGCAGGCAATGGCAATGGTTACACAGCCGATCAGCGGGGCAGAAAATGCACCTGCTTCAATAATGGGGGCAATCAGCCCGGCCGAGGTAACCATTGAAACCGTGGCTGATCCCTGTGCAACGCGAATTACGGTGGCCACAAGAAATGCAAACAGCACAATTGGCAAATTAGTGGTAGACATTACATCCACCAAAACATCACCCACACCGGCCTCTACAAGAACGCGCCCGAACACACCGCCGGCACCAGTCAGAAGAATAATCATTCCAACAGGCTGCATCGACTTGGTGGCAACCTCCTGCACCTGGTCGCGCGTAAACCCGAGGCGGGTTCCCAGGAAATAGAAGGCCATCAGCGAAGCGACAATGAGGGCCGTAAACGGATGGCCGATGAATGACATCCAGAGATAAATGGGATGGTCTTCAGGATAAATTACACCGGATGCAGTGTTCAGCAGAATGAGGGCAAGTGGCACAATGATAATGGTAACAGAAATACCAAATCCCGGAATTTTGGAAATGCTGGATGCAATTTCATCATCCTCTTCGGGGATCATATATTCCGGAACACCAAGATGAATTTTCTTGCCGATGTACCTTCCAAAGAAGATACCACCGGCCATGGCCGCCGGAATACCTGAGATAATTCCGATAAGAATGACCCAGCCAAGGTCGGCGCCGATCAGTGCGGCAACGGCAACCGGTCCCGGCGTGGGAGGGACGAATGCATGGGCTACCGCAATACCGGCAGCAAGCGGGATGGCGTAGTGAAGTATAGATTTGCCGGTTCGTTTGGTGAGGTCATAAACGAGGGGAATAAACAGAATCAGTGCCACTTCGAAGAACACGGGGATGGCTACAATCAAACCGATGAGCGAAAGGGCCCAGGGAGCTTTTTTTTCGCCGAACTTTTTGAGCAGGGTGCCGGCAATCTGCTGGGCTCCCCCCGAGACACGTAGAATTTCACCGATCATGGTTCCGATTCCGATCACAATGGCGATATACCCGAGAATGCCACCCATGCCTTCCTGGATGGTGTCGATCACCTCGCCAATGGGGATGCCGCCAACCACGGCAACCAGAAGGCTGACTACAAGCAGCGCGATGAACGCCTGCATTCTGAAGTAAATAATCAATACGAGAAGAACAAGAATGCTGATAACGGTGAGCGAAAGCAAGAAGGTAGCAGACATTATCATAAAATCAGGTTAATCAATTTATCAGAAACAATAGAAAAAAATAGTCCGCCAATCAACTAAATCAACACTCTTTCACACTCAAAATCAGAGAAAAAAAGAAAAATATGAATTTGCTAATTTGGTTCCCCTTCAGCGAAAAGGTGTATTGCAAAACTGTCGGTGTTCTATGGTAATGAAAGGATTATGGTAGCCACAGATTCGCGGAGAGTACAGAATAAGCGCAAATTGCTTCAGTGAATATCAGTACCTCCGTGGCAACTATGATGATGAATTCTTTTACCGAATTATAGCGGCTACCCCCCCACAAAGGAGTATATTTTTATTACCTGTCAGATAATGTAGATGGTAATTGATGAAGAACCAGTGGATGGCCAAAAGCAGTTCATTAAGAAAGAATCTCATCAGAAGAAGTGACTTTTACGCCTTTTTCTTTCATTTCCTTCCAGGCCTCTTCGACTGATCCGTCCAGGTCAATTCCTTTTACAGCGTCTTCAATAATATGCATGTTGAATCCCTCATCAATTCCATCAAGAACAGTCCATTTTACACAGAAATCGGTTGCAAGGCCAACGGTGTAAAGATCGGTGATATTACGCTCTTTCAGGTATCCGGTCAGGCCCGTTGTGGTCTTCTGATCGTTTTCGAAAAAGGTGGAATAGGAGTCGATCTCTTTCCTGAAACCTTTTCGAATGATAACCTGAGTTTTATCCGTATTTAAATCGGGATGAAAAGCGGCCCCATCTGTTCCCTGCACACAATGATCGGGCCACAGAACCTGAGTGCCGTATTTCATTTCAACAATATCGTATTGATTTTTTTCCGGGTGAGCTGATGCAAACGAAGAATGATTTTTTGGATGCCAGTCTTGCGTTTGAATAATTATATCAAATTGATCAATTAACTGGTTAATGACCGGTATGATCTGGTCGCCCTCGGGCACGGCAAGCGCTCCTCCGGGACAAAAATCATTTTGAACATCAACTATTAAGAGTGCTTTCATAGTGCTAAGATTTTAATAAAGTTAAAAGATTGTCTCTTGTTTCCATCAGACGTGTACTGATGCCCACTTTATAGATGTGGGGATTGTCAAATCGTTTGTATTCCGGATTTAACAGGGCAAATCTCTTTTTCTTGTACTTCACAATTTCGTCAACAGGTGGCATATTAAAAACAATTTTCCCACTTTTTATTACCGGTTCCATAAGCTCTTCAAAGGGTTTACCATTCAATGAACTTTTCTTGGCCGGGAAAGTGGGATGATGTATCCGTTCAAGAATTTTCTCATTTTGCAGTAATATGGCATCTCCCCAAAATGTTTGATCATCATTCAGGTATCTATAGATTTTTTTCTTACCCGGAAGTGTAATCTTTTCAATATTTTCGGATACTTTCAGAGTGGGTTCTTCATTTACCGTGCTCAGTTTATACACTCCATCCAGGGCTGGTGTTTTGTCTCCGGTAACCAGGCGTGTTCCCACACCAAATATATCAATCGGTGCTCCCTGAGATCTCAAACTGGTAATAACACGCTCGTCAAGCTGGTTAGAAGCTGCTATTTTAACATAATTTAGCCCTTCATTGTCGAGCATGGCACGTGCCTGTTTGGAGAAGTAGGCGAGGTCACCACTGTCGAGGCGGATTCCTTTTAATTTATGCCCATCCTTTTCAAGTTCTTTAGCCATTTTTATGGCATTGGGAAGTCCGCTGCCGAGCGTGTCGTAGGTATCTACAAGCAAATGTGCCGAATTTGGAAAATGTTTGCAGTAGGTGCGAAATGACTCAATTTCGCTATCAAAAGCCTGAATCCAGGAGTGGGCCATGGTTCCTCCGGCCGGTATATTAAAGCGCTGCGCAGAATACACATTGGAGGTTCCGTCAAAACCGCCAATCATGGCTGCACGAGTGGCATGGATTCCCGCAAGTCCCTGCGCTCTTCGCAAGCCAAAATCGAGGACGGTAGATTGTTCACCAGCGGCAAATTTTATGCGACAGGCTTTTGTGGCTATCAGAGATTGAAAATTGAGTACATTCAGCAGAAGAGTTTCAATAAGCTGGGTTTCGAGAAGGTTTCCTTCAACCCGCACAATCGGTTCGCCCGGAAATGCAATTTCACCTTCTTTAATCGAATAAATATTTCCTTTAAACTCAAAACTTTTCAGATATTTAATAAAATCTTCCGAAAAGCCCTCTTTTACAAGATACTCGATCTCTTCTTCACTGAACCTGAAATGTTTAATGGTTTCAATAAGTTCTTTGAGCCCGGCAAAAATTACATAACCGCCGTCGAACGGAACTTTTCTGAAAAAATAGTCGAAACTGGCCGTGCGTTGGTGCATTCCCGACAAGTAATAGCCCTGAGCCATTGTGAGCTCGTAATAATCTGTGAATGATGCTGGATGATCAATATACATGACTGTCGCAAAATGGGTTATGAATTCAATTCAAAAATAACGAAAGGCGCCATTAATCTAAACAGAAAGCTGGCAGTAATAAATCATGGCATGAAAAAATCATTTCTGTAAAGAAATTTCGTTGCATGAAAAGTAATATTCATGAAGGCTTCTGATTTTGCATATATTTGAGGCTGTTAAACATCATAAAGAATCCGATCGGTTGAAGACGTTTTATACCTCATTATTGATTATCCTTTTTTTAATTCTGATAAAAAGTTGTGCCACTCCGGTTGCCCCGACCGGAGGAGAGCGCGACCGAACAGGGCCACAGGTAATTAGTACCTACCCTGAAAACGGGACCACGAATTTTGACGACGATGAAGTCAGTTTTACTTTTGACAAGTTTGTGGACCGTAACTCATTTCGCCAGAATGTACGGATTGAACCCGATCTGGGGATCCAGTTTGAAACAAGCTTCAGCCGGAAAAGAGCCACTGTAGAATTTCAGTCACCACTTCCCGATAATACCACGGTTGTTGTTACGGTTGGTACGGATGTAACCGATACTGACCGGAACAATATGGAGCGATCTTTCAGTTTGGCTCTGTCAACGGGAGATGTGCTGGATGATGGTACTGTAACCGCAAGAGTGCTGGATAACGAAACCGGACGAGGAGAAAGCGGCCGCCGTGTATTTCTTTACCGCGAGCCATACGACTTGACCCAGCGATCCATTTACGTGGCCGAAACCGATACATCCGGCCGGGTTGAGTTTGGCTACATCAGTGAAGGACGGTATAAAGCGTTTTGGGTGAATGATATCAATCGGAACAGGATTTGGGACCCTGAAAGGGAGCCTGCACAGCCGTTTTATACCGATTTATTTGATGTTGCTCACGGAGATTCTGTTGATATCGGCACACTTTACATTTCGATGCCCCCCCCCTGCTTTCTGAACAACGATTAAGATTGCGGCTTTCAGAGCCGGTTATCTGGCGGCCTGATGCCTCCATAATTGTAACCGATACCCTCAACAACGAATATACACGGGCTTATCCGCTTTATGAATCGGAATCGGATCCCAATATTGTGTATGCCCAGTCGGAACGTGAACTCCCTGAAAGTGAAAGGTTTACCCTGAAGGCGGAAGGCATAACCGATGCGGCCGGTAACAGTCTGCGTCCCGACTTTTCGCCATTCACAGGATCTTCCGAACCTGATACAACTTTTTTGCGAACGGTCTCTCACAGTGCCGGGAGCGGGCTTTTTCCTGATGAACCACTCGAAATCACCTATACAAAATTTATTGACGATGATGCTGTTCTCGATTCTTTGCGTGTAGTAGAAGGTGATAGAATTGTTGAAAACTGGGAATTGGCAGAGATTGACCGACATATCCTGAGAATAAGACCCGAAGGAACGTGGCAAAGTGGAATTCGTTATCAATTTCGCATATGGAATCCATGGGAAGAGGAACATGAATTAGTAGAGCCTGATATCTGGCAGCGAAATCAGCTTGGGAGCATTGAAGTTACACTCGAAAACCACGATCCGGATGTTTTGAGCCATCTCAGAATTACAGACGAAGATTTCAGTATTGAAGTGGATACAACGTTTACCGATTCCATTCTGGTCGAGAATCTGCCACCCTTGACATACAAAGCCACCGTTTTTCAGGATAATAATGGCAACGGGCGTTGGAATCCCGGTGTGGTGGAACCCTACGAAGCGCCAGAACCTTATGCCATCCGCCGGTCGATACCGGTGCGGGAAGGCTTCACTTCTGAAGTGACGCTGAGTTACCAAACGGGAGAAATCAGAACTTCTGAAAATGATGAAAATTATCCTGAAGGGAATGGTTTAACTCCGTTGATGGATACGGGCACAGAAACAAATGGTGATGAAGAAAATGATACCGACAACGATACAGAATCAAACAATGATAATGACAGCCCATGATTGAACAAATTCAGACTATTTTAACCGAGTATGATCTGTTTTTCAGGGTCATCCTCATTCTTGTTTTTACCATCATACTTGCAAAAATTATTAACCGCATCTATAAGAAAATTGTAGAGAGAAGTATAGAAAAAGGGGATGCTAACCTGACAACATACAAATTTCTGGAACATTCACTATCAGTGCTCATTTATATGGTTGGTTTCAGCTTTGCCATTATGATGGTTCCTTTTCTAAAACCGTTGGCACAATCAATTTTGGCCGGTGCCGGTATACTTGCCATCGCCATAGGTTTTGCGGCACAACAGGCTCTTGGCAACATAATCAGTGGTGTGTTTATCGTTATCTCCAAGCCTTATCAGATAAATGACAGAATTTCGCTGAATGACGGCCTCAGAGGTGTGGTAGAAGATATCAGCCTGCGGCATACAGTTATCCGAAATTTTGAAAACCAGCGAATCATCATCCCGAATTCCATAATCAGTAATCAGGTTCTTATCAACTCGAACTTTACGGATACAAAAATTTGCCGGTTTGTTGATGTTGGAATCAGTTATGGATCAGACATCGATCTTGCCAAAAAAATTATGGCTGAGGAGATTCAAAACCATCCTCAAAATATCGACAACAGGCTACCCGAAGATATTGAGAATGGTGTACCACGAGTTATGGTGAGGCTGCTGGAGCTCACAGATTCGTCTGTAAATTTGCGTGCCTGGGCATGGGCGGCCAATGCACCGGATGCTTTTGTAATGCAGTGTGATGTGCTTGAATCAATCAAAAAGAGGTTTGACAAAGAAGGCATTGTTATTCCGTTTCCTCAACGTACCGTCAGCTATTTACCGGAACCGAAGAATAGTAAAAACAGTTGATCTGAATTCAACTGTAGTTATAATTCATGGTTAAATTCTTTATGTTTGGAAACGCTTCCATTAAATAAAAATTTACATTTTCTTTTATGTCCCAAACAACAACTTCATCAAAACAAAAACACTCGAAAGAGAAAGGATCTGAATCAAACAGCCGGGCGCAGCCGGATATATATCAGTCCAGGCATAAAATCCGGTTTGTAACGGCTGCCAGCCTTTTCGATGGCCATGATGCCAGTATCAATATCATGCGCAGAATTTTGCAAGCCACCGGAGCCGAGGTCATTCATCTGGGCCACAATCGTTCTGTGCATGAAATTGTAAACTGTGCCATTCAGGAAGATGTGCAGGGAATTGCGGTTAGCTCTTACCAGGGTGGTCATATGGAATATTTTAAATATATGATCGATCTGCTTAAAGAAAAGGAGGCATCACATATTCGTGTATTTGGCGGCGGCGGTGGTGTGATTGTGGACAACGAAATTGAAGAGCTGCAGAATTATGGAGTTTCCCGCATTTTTTCTGTTGAAGATGGAAGCAGTATGGGGCTTCAGGGTATGATCAATTACATGATGGAAACCTGTGATTTTGACACAAATGAGCAGGTACCTGTGGATACGTCTCAACTACTAAACAAGAATATTAACGCCATTTCCAGATCTATCTCTGCTCTGGAAAACGGGCATGAAAACGTGGCTTCCTTTTCAAACGATTCTTTGCATCTAAACGGTAACCCGGCCGAAGGTTCTACTGATATAACAAAGATTCCGGTTGTGGGCATTACCGGTACCGGAGGAGCCGGAAAAAGTTCGCTTACCGATGAAATTATCCGGCGATTTTTAACTGAATTTACCGACCTGACAATCGGTGTTATCTCAATCGATCCGTCAAAAGTTCGAACGGGGGGAGCCTTGCTGGGAGACCGTATTCGGATGAATAGCATTGATACGGATCGGGTGTATATGAGAAGTATGGCCACCCGTGCATCGAACAAATCGGTAAGTGATGCGGTAAAATCAGCGATTGCTGTTTATAAAGCTGCCGGTTTTGAACTGATTATTGTTGAAACGAGCGGAATTGGGCAGAGCGGCAGCGAAATTGTGGAGCTGAGCGATATTCCGGTTTATGTAATGACACACGAATACGGTGCAGCCACACAGCTTGAGAAAATCAATATGCTGGATCTGGCTGATCTTGTTGTGCTCAATAAATTCGACAAAAAAGGATCACTGGATGCGCTGCGGGATGTACGGAAACAGATGCAGCGGAATCGGGGAGACTGGCACATCAAACCCAAAAAGATGCCCGTTTATCCGACTATTGCCTCTCAGTTTAATGATGAAGGGGTGCACCGCTTGTTTTCTGCCATTGTGGAGCAGATCAATGAAAAATTTCCGGTTCAATGGGAAGCAAAATTGTTTGTTAATACAGAACCTGCAGAAAATCTGCATACACAAGCCATTATTCCGGGGAAGCGCCAGCGCTACTTATCCGAGATTACAGAAACCATTCAAAATTATCATCAATGGGCAGAACAGCAGGTAGAGATTGCGCGAAAACTGGATCAAGTACGGGGAACCATTGAGCAGATTAAAAACTGGAATCCTGATGATGAGATAACACTGCTCAGTCGGCTGAATGAGATGGAAGAGCACTGGTCCGTAAAGCTCGATCCGCTGCCTGCAAAAATTTTGGAAGGCTGGGATGAACTCTACGGAAAGTACCGGAAAGAGTATTTCACGGTGAAGATAAGAGGAAAAGAATTTCAGAATAAGCTCTTCAGAGAATCGATCAGCGGTACACAAGTGCCTCGCATCTCTTTGCCAAAAACCAAAAATCTGGGCGACCGTCTGCAGTTTGCACTCAAAGAAAACCTGCCGGGCTATTTTCCCTATACGGCTGGTGTTTTTCCGTTTAAAAGAGAAGGAGAAGATCCCACACGTATGTTTGCAGGTGAGGGCACTCCTGAGCGTACCAACCGTCGTTTTCATTACGTGAGCGAGGGAATGCCTGCTGCAAGACTCTCCACGGCATTCGATTCGGTAACGCTTTATGGGGAAGATCCCGATCACCGACCTGACATTTACGGAAAAATCGGTAATTCCGGTGTAAGTATCTGCACATTGGACGATATGAAAAAACTCTATTCCGGGTTTAATCTTACCTCTTCAAAAACCTCTGTGTCTATGACAATCAACGGGCCTGCACCTATGATTTTAGCCATGTTTATGAATACGGCCATCGACCAGGAGGTTGAACGATATTTGAAAGAGCAGGGCAATTGGGATCAAGCCCGGGAAAAAATCACGAAATACTTTAAAGAAAATGAGATGACACAACCGGGATATCAGATGGAATTGCCACCCAGTCATTCCGGTTCTGGATTGGGCTTATTGAGTATTTCCGGTGATAAACTGGTTGATAAAGAAACCTATGAGCGAATAAAATCGGATACCCTGAAAGTGGTTCGCGGAACGGTTCAGGCCGATATTCTGAAAGAGGATCAGGCACAAAATACCTGCATCTTTTCAACAGAATTTGCACTGAAAATGATGGGCGATGTTCAGTCCTATTTTACTGAACACAAGGTCAGAAATTATTATTCTGTGTCGATTTCGGGCTATCATATTGCCGAAGCGGGAGCCAATCCAATCACCCAGGCAGCATTTACACTTTCAAACGGATTTACATTTGTTGAGTATTACCTGTCAAGAGGTTTGGACATTGATGATTTTGCCCATAATCTGTCGTTCTTTTTCAGCAATGGATTGGATCCGGAATATGCGGTGATTGGACGGGTAGCCAGGCGAATTTGGGCTATTGCCATGAAGCACAAATATAGTGCAAACGAACGTTCACAAAAACTGAAATATCATATTCAAACCAGCGGGCGTTCTCTGCATGCCAAAGAAATTCAGTTTAACGACATCCGTACGACACTCCAGGCACTGATGGCCATTTACGACAACTGCAACTCACTGCACACCAATGCTTATGATGAAGCCATCACAACGCCAACAGAAGAGTCGGTACGCAGGGCGCTTGCCATTCAGCTTATTATTAACAAAGAGCTGGGTATGGCAAAGAACGACAATCCGCTACAAGGTTCGTACATCATTGATGAGCTGACCGATCTTGTGGAAGAAGCCATATTGGCGGAATTTGACAGAATTACCGAACGCGGTGGAGTTCTGGGCGCAATGGAAAGTATGTATCAGCGCGGTAAAATTCAGGAAGAGAGCCTGCATTATGAATCGCTGAAACACTCGGGTGAACTGCCAATTGTTGGCGTAAATACCTTTTTGAGTGATCATAAAACGACCGAGGAAAATCGTGAAATTGAATTAATCCGGTCAACAGAGGATGAAAAGAAACAACAAATCCAGAATCTGGCCGCGTTTCATGCCATCAACAAAGAGAAATCGAATAAAGCGATTGAAGGGCTGAAAAATGTAGCCCGTGAAAATGGAAATTTATTTGAAGAATTGATGGAAACCGTTAAGGTTTGCTCGCTCGGGGAAATTTCAAAAGCACTGTACGAGGTAGGCGGTCAGTACAGAAGAAATATGTAGCGATATAAATTTACCGGATGTTTGAAAAAAACATCCGGTAAATCCTATCTAAAAAAAGTTTATCCGGTTCCTGTGAGCATACTTTGCAGCCTTTGTGCTCTGGAAAACTGCTGGCTGTTTGGAAATTCGATTAAGATCCTGTCGAGGAGTTCAATAGCACGTTGGTTATTACCGGCTTCAATATGGGCTTCTGCCGCTTCAAACAGGTTGTAAGGGGTAGTGCTGTTGTTTTCATCCCATTCTGCCGCTCGCTCAAATTGTCGAGCAGCTTCATCATACTGTTCAAGATCCAGTAAAATAATGCCGTGCAATGATATGGGGGCAACGCCAAGAATACCGCGAGGAGGGGAGAAGCGCTCAATATAAGTTAAAGCCTCTTCATAATTTCCCAGTTCATATTCAGAAACCGCTGCATAGTAATTGGCAAGATTTCCCGCATCTGTTCGGCCGTAGTTTCTGGCTATCTGAACAAACCCGAGAGTCAGTTCACCATCATCCCCGTACAGTGCCTGTTCAAAATTGCCCAACAGCAATGCTTGTTCGGCCATGCCGAGATGAATCTGTGCTTCCTGTTCCATTTGGCTGGTATAAACAAAATACCCGATAACCAATCCTATAGCGAGGATAATGCCAAGACCACCGCCAATGACTGCCGCTTTATTCTGGTTATAAAAATGCATGAATCTCGATGAATATTCAATTAGAATATCCTGTTCAAGATCCTCTTTTGATAATTTTTTGCTCATAAAATTGTTTTGTTAAATCTTTCCCGCTCCATTACGAATCGTGTAAAAATCAGAATCGTAAAGTTAAAATTAGTTTGCCATTTAACCAAGTATTATGAATAATTCAATATAATTTTGAGGAAGTTCAAACTGATAGAATTTCCTGTTGTTGGTTTCATATCGATTCTTTTCCATTCAGATCCTTCCAGTCAAATTCACTGTAACTGCGAATGATCCAATCGGCCGAAGACAAATCCTGATTGCCGGAATTTGGGTTTTTATAACCAATGCATCTCATTCCGGCGGCTTTTGCTCCCAGCACCCCATTTTTGGAGTCTTCAATAACCAGGCACTGTTCGGGCTCCGATTTGGCCAGCTCGGCTGCTTTCAGAAAAATTTCCGGATGTGGTTTGGAAGTTTTCAGTTCCGCACCACTGATTCTCAATGAAAAATAGTTGTTCAGGTTCAGTTTGGTCAGAACCGTGTTGATGTTCTCAATTCGTGAGGATGAAGCAAGAACCAGTGAATAATTTTTTTCATCAAGCGAACGGATCACTTCTTCCACGCCGTCTATCGGCCCTTCATCAAAATGGTTGTTCAAATAGGCGAGAAAACGGCGCTGCTCCTCCTGGTTAATTTCATCCACGTCAAATTCTACATCAAACTCGTCCTTGATGGTTTCCCAGAGATCGGATCGTCCCACAAATTTTGTGAGTTCCTGTTCATCCATGTCGATGCCCATTTCATCAAACATTTTCAAAATAATTCGAAAATAGATTGGTTCGCTATCGATGATTACACCGTCCATGTCAAAAATAATGGTAGTTATCATATCTGTATTTTATTCGATTGAATCAGTCAAGAGTGCCGTTGTGAAGAGTGTAGAGTGTATCGCAATGCCCGGCGATATCTTTTTCGTGGGTAATCAACACAATTGAAACACCTTCAATGTCCCGTAGCTTGAATAGCAGATTGAGAATGGTATCGGTATTTTTTTCGTCAAGATTTCCAGTGGGTTCATCGGCCAAAATAATCGAAGGATTGTTGGTGAGCGCCCTTGCCATAGATACGCGCTGCTGTTCTCCACCCGATAGTTGCGATGGACGGTGCTGAAGACGGTCGGCCATACCAAACTGATCCAGAAGTCCGGTTGCCCTTTCTTCCGCATTTTCGGCTGGTTCTCCTTTGATGAGGGCCGGCATCATCACATTTTCCAATGCCGTAAATTCCGGCAGCAAATGGTGAAACTGAAATACAAATCCAACATTCCGGTTTCTGAGTTCAGCCAGTTTGTCGGGCTTATGCTGATAGATCGATTCTCCGTGCCAAAAAACATCTCCCGCGGTGGGTCTGTCCAGCCCGCCCAAAATATGAAGCAAGGTACTTTTTCCACTGCCGCTTGAACCAACAATAGCCACAATTTCGGCTTGTTGAATATCGAGATTTACACCCCTTAAAATTTTCAATTCTTTGTTTCCCGACTCCGATTTGAAATTTTTTCTGAGGTTTTTACAACTGAGCACAATATCCTTACTCATAAAAATCAATCTGTTTTGTTGATAAATTCCGGATAAATGACCGACTCTATCGATACACATTTTGCAGACTCTGTATCAATTTCGAGCGATACACCGCACAGTCGGTTATCTTTATCTGCAATTTTATATTTTTGAGGTGTGCCGAGTGTAAACCTGCGAATGGATGTTTTTTTATCCATACCGATTACCGAATCGAAGGGGCCGGTCATTCCGGCGTCCGTGATATATCCGGTTCCGTTGGGAAATATTCGGGCATCATTCGTTGGAACGTGAGTGTGGGTTCCTACCACGGCTGATACACTTCCGTCAACATGCCAGGCATAGGCCAATTTTTCTGCAGTGGCTTCGGCGTGAAAATCCACAAATACCAAATCAGTTTTCTCTTTAATTTTCGAGAGTGCCCAATCCGAGGTTGAAAACGGGTCATCAATTTGAGGCATAAACGTTCTTCCCTGCAAATTCAGCACCCCGATTTTCTTGTTACTATCTTTTATCTGGTATATCCCAAATCCATAACCGCTGTTACCTTTCGGGTAGTTGAGCGGCCTGAGCAGATGATCATCCGTTTTCATATAGGAGAAAATTTTCCACTTGTCGAATGAGTGGTTTCCGCCGGTGATGACATCTACATCAATATCGTACAATCGTTTCACAATGTGGCGGTTCAGCCCACGGCCTTCATGAGAATTTTCGGCATTGGCGATTATAAAATCAGGCTGATATTTCTCTTTAATAGCCGGAAAAATGGTTTCAAGAAGGGTGATCCCCGGTTCACCTACGATGTCTGCAATAAAAAAAATTTTAACAGTGTTTGGCATGTAAATCTATTCTATTTATTAAACCTTGAACAAAGGTATCAAATTAATCAATTAGCTTATAATGAACTGCAGGATTTGGAGATGAGTTGGGCAAAATGTTAATCCGTTGAGAATGGTCAGGATATCTCTTTGATCAGTTTTGAAATTTGCTGATTAACTTCTTCCATCAATTCGTTTTCCTGTTCGTCGGTTTCATGCAGTTTTGTTCTTAGTTCAAAAAGCTCCTCGGCTATACTCAGACAGGCAAGGATCATGATGGTGGAATCGGGCTGATTAGAAAACTGATTTCTGAACAGTTTGAATTTTTCATCTACATATGCAGCAATGCGGCGGGTGTTTTCAACCTCGCTTTCGCGTACACGAAGGGGAATCTGTTTCCCCAAAATTGTAACCTTGATCGGCTGCATGTTACTCATCGAGATATTTGTCTATTTTTTTGATGAGGCCGTTTACCTGGTGGCGCATGGCAATGCGCTCCGATTCACTGATGCTTGAAAAAATATCGGTCTGATCTTTGTGAACCTCATTCAGTTTGTTACGTAACCGTTGATTCTCTTTATTTAATTCTCTGTTTTTCTTTTTTAGCATTCCCACCTGCGTGCGAATCTGATCGAGCAGCTTCAAAAAAGTTTCTTTTTGAATCTCATCAACGGCCATAATAACAAAGAATAATTAGGATCTGAGTTTAGCTCCGAATGTTTTTTCCAGCTTCTGAACAACTTTTTGAACTACAGGCTCTACATCTCTGATGTTCAATGTTTTATTAGAATCTAAAAAAGTAAGCCTAAAAGCAATACTTTTTTTGTTTTCACCAAGGTTTTTACCTTCGTAAACATCAAAAACGGATACATCTTTTAAAATTTTTCCGGCAGTTTGTTTGATTTCCTGTGTTAATTCTCCTGCGCGAACGGTTTGATCAACCGTAAATGCTGCATCAAACTCGAATGTCGGGAATTTTGCTACGGGCTGATACGTGATGTCACTTCTGGAAGCTCCCAGGTTGTTCAGTAACGTGAGATCAACTTCCGCAACAAATGCATCTTTCTCCACATCGAAGCCTTTCAGCCATTTTTCATGGGCAATGTGAAGAGAGGCAACTCTTGTACCTTCTAACAGATAAGTGAGTTTATGGTTCCCTTCAGTTTTTCTGCTGATCCGGTCAGAAATGCCCAGATTGTTTAGCACAGCTTCGAGATCTCCTTTCAAATCAAAAATGGTATAGCTTTCGGCTTCTCCGCGCCAGTCTGTCTGCTTTTTATTCCCGCAAAGCCCCAGAAGCAGGTGCACATGTTCCTGAACACCTTCAATCCAGGTACTGTCATCACTTTTCTTGAATACATGACCGATTTCAAAAAACCGCAGATTCTCGGCATTTCGGTTCAGATTATAGTGCAGAGCTTTCATGAACCCTCCCGCAAGATGCGTTCTGAGCGTAGTATTTTCCTGTGAGACAGGATTCAGCGTATCCACATGCGATTTTTCATCAGCAAGCAACAGGGCTTCTTTTTTTGACAGCAAGGAATTACTGCTGATCTCTTTATATCCCAGAGATTTTGTCATAGCTCTCATTTTTTCATGAAATATCTCGGAATCAGCAAGAGGCTGTGGTGTGATGAACGGAGCCGTATCAGGCCTTGGAATGTTGTTATAATCGAAAACACGGCCCACTTCTTCAATCAGATCCACTTCACGGGTCACATCGGGGCGGAAAGGAGGCACTGTACACATTAAAGCACCTTCTCCGGTCATTTCAGTTTCAAATTCAAGATTGTTTAAAATTGAAACCACGCGGTCTTCACTGAGATCTGTTCCCAGCAAATGGTTGATTCTTGCCACACGCAATGGTACAGTCTTTGGCTCATACTTTACAGGATGTTCATCTACAAATCCTTCATAAATGGTGCCGCCAGAAAGTTCGGCGATCAACTCTGCTGCACGCCGGGCAGCTTTTAATTGCATGGTAGGATCAATCCCGCGTTCAAACCGGTAAGAACTGTCTGTTTGAAGGGCCAGGCTCTTCGACGTTTTACGGATCGAAGAAGGTTCAAACCACGCACTTTCAATCAAAATTTTTGTGGTTTCTTCGGTTACTTCACTGTTTTCGCCACCCATTACACCGGCAATGGCTACAGGACCGTTTCCGTCACAGATAAAAAGTGAACCGGCCGGTACCGTTCGTTCAATACTGTCGAGTGTGGTAAATTTTTTGTCGTCCTCAAAACTTTGAACAACAATTTTTTTGCCGCCAATCAAATTGTAATCAAAAGCATGGAGCGGCTGTCCGATTTCTTGCAGAATAAAGTTGGTTACATCCACCACATTGTTGATCGGCCTCAGTCCAATGGAGATCAGGCGCTGTTTCAGCCAGTCGGGAGATTCTTTCACTTCCACATTATCCACAATAAGCCCGACGTAGCGGTGACATTTATCGCTGTCTTTAATGGAAATCGAGATTTCATCATCAAGGTTTCTCTTCGGTTCAGGCACACTGTGGTATGGGGATTTGAGTGAACCATCCACTATGGCCGAGAGATCGCGTGCCACTCCAATATGGCAGGCTGCATCAGGGCGGTTGGGAGTGAGACCAATTTCAAAAACTGTATCTTTTTCAGCATTCAGAGCCTCTTTTAGCGGCATGCCGGGTTTTAAATTGTTTTTCATCACCATAATTCCGGAGTGATCATCGCCAAGCCCCAGCTCTACTTCTGAGCAGATCATACCGCTGGATTTTTCTCCTCGCAGTTTGGCTTTTTTGATGGTTAGGTAAGAACCGTCGTCCATCGGTGCGGGAAGAGTAGAGCCAACTGTGGCAACCGGCACTTTTTGTCCGGCGGCAACATTTTTTGCACCGCATACTATTTGCACGGTTTCCTCCCCCGTATTTACATCGCAGAGCACCAGTTTATCTGCATTGGGATGATTGCGGACGTCCAAAACTTCACCGACTACAAAGCCCTCAAAATCGGACCCAATCTCTTCAACTTCTTCAACTTCAAGCCCAAGCAAAGTTAATTTTTCTTCGGCTTCTGCCGGGATAAGATCTGTTTGGATGTACTCTTTTAACCAGTTATATGAAATTTTCATGATTTCAGGTAAATCAGTAAGTCTTTAAAAATCTGTTTTTTGTTAGATGTGTGTTCTGTTGCTGAAATGGTTCAGGATTCGAACTGTTGCAGAAAACGGATGTCGTTGTCGTAGAGCAGACGGATATCATCAATTCCATAGCGAAGCATGGCGATACGATCAACACCCATGCCAAAGGCGTAGCCGGTGTATTTTTCCGGATCTACACCCACAGCTTCAAAAACGTTGGGATCCACCATTCCGGCTCCGAGAATTTCGAGCCACTGGCCGCCTTTTTCATTTTCCCACCAGATGTCCATTTCCATGCTGGGTTCAGTGAACGGAAAGAAGGAGGGGCGTACGCGGTATTTTACGTCACTGCCGTACATCAGTTTGGAGAACATCACCAGGGTTTCGATCAATTCGCCGAGTGTCACTTTTTCATCTACATAAAGCCCTTCAACCTGGTTGAACTGAAAATAGGATTTTGCAGTCACGGCCTCGTTTCTGTATACACGACCCGGCATGATGGAGCGCACGGGCGGAGCCTGTTCTTTCATCAGGCGGATTTGTACCGGCGAAGTGTGTGTGCGCAATACGAGGTCATCAGTGTTTTCATCATCCGATTTGCGGACAAAAAATGTATCCTGCATATCGCGTGCGGGGTGATCTTTTGGAAAATTTAACGCGGTAAAATTGTGAAAATCGTCTTCAAGTTCCGGGCCGTCGGCAATGTTGAATCCAAGCCGCAGAAAGATCTCTTTAATTTGATTCAGGGCCTGGGTCAGCGGATGAAACGATCCGGTGTAGGCCGGTTCAACAGGCAGGGAAATATCATCCAGTGCCCCGAAGGTTTTCTTTTGAGCGGAAGTAAGTTCCTCTTTGGCCTGTTCGAACGTGGATTGTGCCAGGTTTTTCACTTCGTTCATCGCTTTACCGACTGCCGCTTTCTGTTTGTTGGGCACATCTCCCATCAATCCAAACATAGCCTGAACTTTCCCTTTTCTGGATAAAAACCGAAGCCGGAATGCTTCCAGGGATTCATCACTGTCTATGTTAAATTGTTCGATTTCCTGTTTTATCTCGTTAATTTTATCAATCATAACTCGTTCTGCTTCAAGTCAAACCGATGTTATATTCGGATTTGTTTGAATGGGCATTAAAATGGGTTTCGGGAATTAATTAAAGACAACTCTGAATATACCATTCCGTTTGTTCCGAATCATTCCGGAAATTAGAATCCGGTAGATTTCAAAAAATTTTACGGAATCGGAAAAAGGGTGCAAAAAAAAACCGACAAACCATTTCATTGATTTGCCGGTTTTAAGAAAGTATTCTGTTTATTATACAGACTCTTTCACAATTTCGGAGAATGTTTCCGGATCGTTCACTGCAATGTCCGCCAGCATTTTCCTGTTGATGTTGATGTCGTTTTCTTTCATGCCATGTATAAGTTTGGCATAAGTGGTTCCGTTCAGGCGGGCAGCAGCATTAATTCGGGTAATCCATAGCCTTCGGAACATTCTTTTTCGAACTTTCCGATCGCGGTATTGATATAATTGAGCTTTCTCAACCGCATTTTTGGCAACGGTATAAACGTTTTTGCGTCTGCCCCAGTAACCTTTCGCCTTTTTTAAAATTTTTCGGCGACGGCGACGGGAAGCCACCAGATTTCGTGATCGTGGCATTTTTATTAACGTTTAGAGGTTAATCATTTCTGTTTGTCAGCTATAGGGAATCAGCCGTTTGATGGCTTTTTCATCAGTTTTATCTACCAGAGTAGACTGACGTAGATTTCTCTTCCTTTTGCTGGATTTCTTTGTAAGAATGTGACTTTTGAAGGCTTTTTTACGCTTTATTTTACCGGAACCGGTTTTTTTGAAGCGTTTCTTCGCGCCACTGTTCGATTTCATTTTAGGCATAATGATTCCATTTTCTGAAATTATAAAGACACGAAATATAAGAAGCTTTACGCTATGTTGAAAGTATACTTTAGCCTTTTGAAGGAGACAGAATCATAATCATTCTGCGGCCTTCCATCGTTGGCTTCGATTCTACTTTACTTACATCCTTAAGCGTTTCTGCGAGGTTATTCAGAAGCTCTTCTCCCTGTTCGGTGTAGAGCATATCTCTTCCCCTGAACTGTACCGTTGCTTTTACTTTGTCGCCGCCTTCAAGAAATTCGCGTGCATGTCGGGTTTTAAATTCCAGATCGTGGTCGTCAGTAGTGGGTCGAAAACGTAGTTCTTTTACCTGAATGGTATGCTGTTTTTTCTTCGCTTCTTTCTCTTTCTTTTTCTTCTCGTACATAAATTTGCCAAAATCGATAACCTTGCAAACCGGTGGTTTTGCATTGGGTGCCACTTCAACAAGATCCAGTTGAAAGGATTCGGCAATTTCAAGTGCTCTGTCTATAGAAACAATTTCATGCTCCTCATCAGGCTTGATCAATCGAACTTTTGATGAACGGATCTCATCATTGACCTTGGGTCGATCATCATTTCTTTGTCTTCTCATAGTTGGTCGTCTTGCGATAAGTTACCTCGCTTTTTTTATTGATGTTGTTAATAATAGTACAAGCGTTAAATATGTAAACAATCATTCAAAAATCAAACGCCTGTATAAAAATTGGTATATGTTTTTGAAATTTTGATTTCAAGTATCTTTATAAACTGTCTTTCCGTCCGCTGATTTGCTGTCAGTCGGATAAAATATGTGTTTAGGAACCCGTCAGACGGCATATCTAACTGTCTGTTGGATTCTGAATAACCTACCCTATTGATCATACGTTGGAGGCAGGCTCCTGCTTTCAATCTCATTCTTCACCTTATTTAAAAATTCTTCCAGCTTAAACGTTCCGATGTCACCCTGTTTGTGGCGCCGGAGGGAAACCGTGCTGTCAGATTCTTCTTTTTCTCCGACAATAACCATGTACGGAATTTTGCTGTTTTCGGCATCACGGATTTTCCCGCCGATCATCTCACTGCGTGTATCCACTTCAACCCTGACATCCAACCCCTTCAGTTTATCGGCACATTTTTGAGCATAGCCGATATAGTCATCCGATATTGGCAACACTTTCACCTGAACCGGAGCCAGCCAGAGTGGAAAATCTCCAGCAAAATGCTCTATCAGGATACTCACGAAACGCTCCATGGATCCAAATGGTGCGCGGTGTATAATGACCGGGCGGTGCCGGTTGTTGTCTGAGCCAACATAGGTCAGATCAAACCGTTCGGGCATTACATAATCAACCTGAACGGTTCCAAGCTGCCACTGCCGGCCGATGGCATCACGGATAATGAAATCAATTTTTGGGCCATAAAAACTGGCTTCTCCTTCAACAATTTTGTAATCGAGCCCCATCTCGTCAGCAACTTCATTGAGTTCGCGCTGGGAACGCTGCCAGTTTTCATTCTTTCCACCATATTTCTCGTCCTTATCGTCACGGAAGGAGAGATGAATATCAACCGGCATGCCGAAGGTATTGAATACAAACTGAGTCAGTTCTATCACATGTTTAATTTCATCTTTCAGCTGATCGTTCGTGCAGTAGATGTGTGCATCATCCTGGGTAAATCCGCGAACGCGCGACATTCCGTTCAACTCGCCCGATTGCTCGTAGCGATACACCGTGCCAAATTCGGCCAGCCGGACCGGCAGATCGCGGTAACTTCTCAGCTCATTTGAATAAATTCTGTGGTGGTGCGGGCAGTTCATCGGTTTCAATAAATACCCCTCATCATCCACCTCCATGGGATTAAACTGAGAGTCTTTGTAATAAGGGTAGTGCCCCGATGTTCTATAGAGATTCAGGTTGGCAATATGCGGTGTGATCACTTCCTGGTATCCACGGTGTTTCTGTTCTTCGCGCAGAAAATGTTCAAGAGTACGTCTCAGAACGGTTCCGTTTGGCAGCCAGAGTGGAAGACCGGGACCTACCATCGGATCCATCATATATATGCCCATCTCTTTACCGAGTTTTTTGTGATCTCGTTTTTTGGCTTCTTCAATCTGTTCCAGATATTCGTTCAGCATTTTCTGCTTTGGAAAGGAGATGCCGTAGATACGAGTCAACTGTTTACTTTTCACATCACCGCGCCAGTAGGCACCTGCAAGCTTGGTAAGCTTAACGGCCTTGATGGGAGAGGTGTCCTGTAAATGAGGGCCGCGGCAGAGATCCGTAAAATTACCCTGTTTATAGAAGGTAATCGAGTCATCTTCCAGGCCTTCAATCAGATCAATTTTATACTCGTTGCCCAATTTGCTGTAATGCTCGAGTGCTTCCTGTTTGGAAACCTTGCGTTTTTTGAACTCCGATTTTTTCCGGGCCAGTTCAATCATTTTTTTCTCTACCTTTTCGAGCTGATCCTGTCCAAATGATTTTTCACCGAAATCGATATCGTAATAAAAACCGTTTTCGATAGGCGGACCGATGCCAAATTTTACATCCGGATAGAGTTCCTGAACTGCCTCGGCCAGCAAGTGGGCAGAAGAGTGCCAGAAGGTATACTGGCCATCATCAGTGTTCCATGTATTGATGGAGATTTTACCGTTTCGGCTTATTGGCTCGTTCAGACCTAAAATTTCATTATCCAGCGAAATACTCAGTGCATTTCTGGCCAGGCCTTTGGAAATACTTTCGGCCACTTCGAGTCCTGTAATATGTTTGGGAAACTGTTTTTGTGCACCGTCAGGAAAGGTGAGCGTAATTTGTTCTTCTGACATTCAGTTGTTGTGGTAAAAACTTGGTTTGAGAATATGATTTAAGTATTTCACAAAATACAAAATCCCCGGCTACCATTAAAAATTTAAATGAATACTGAAGTTTACCAACTTAATATCTTTTGTGAAAATATTAGAATTTGAATGAATTCCTTGACACTTATCAATTATAAATTATATTGGCAGTTGTTCTTTAACACGATTTAACAATTCACCAAAACCTTAACCAAACATCCTGAAAATGAGATTCAGAACATTATATTTACTTCCTTTGCTATTAATTCTTTTCGTCTCCTGTGATCAGAGCGATCAAATGGTAAGCCCGTCTTCATCTGATGAGCTTTCTGCTGCACAGGCAGAAGAACAGGCAGCCAGGCCGGATCACACACCAATTCCAGGCCAGTTTATTGTGACTCTTCAACCCAAAGAAAATCCAGCAGATGTAGCTGCTGAATATGGTGTTGAGCCCGATTTTGAATATCAACACGTCATTACCGGTTTTGCCGGCAGCATTTCAAAAGCGGCAAGAGATGGGATGATGCGCGACCACCGTATAGTAAGAGTTGAGCAGGACATGGTTGTTTCCATCGCAACTACCGAGCAGGAAAATGCAACCTGGGGCCTCGACCGGATTGACCAGCGAGAACTGCCGCTGGATGGCATTTACAGCTACACGAATAATGGCAGCGGTGTAACGGCGTATATCATTGATACGGGTATTCTTTATTCGCATAATGAGTTTAGCGGCAGAATTGATAGCAATTTTCACTTTGATGCTTTTAATGATGGCCAGGATGGAAATGATTGTAATGGCCACGGAACACACGTGGCAGGCACTGTAGGCGGCACGGAATACGGAGTAGCAAAAAGTGTGGATCTCGTAGCTGTACGTGTACTTGACTGTGAAGGGTCCGGTTCTTTTAGTGGTGTGATTGCCGGAATGGACTGGGTGGCTGAGAATGCAACCGGGTCTTCGGTCGCAAATATGTCGCTTGGCGGTGGCAGCAGCGATGCCGTGGATGAAGCTGTGGAGAACATGTACAGTGCCGGCGTACCGGTGATAGTTGCCGCAGGTAATGGCGATTTCCTGGGTCGTGCACAAGATGCTTGTGGTTACTCTCCGGCAGGTGCTGAAAAGGCCTATACTGTTGGTGCAACCACCAGCTCTGACAGTAAAACAAGCTGGTCTAATTATGGTGATTGTGTGGATATTTTTGCCCCGGGTGCAAATATCACATCAGCCTGGCATACCGGCAATAACGCAACCGATACCATCAGTGGCACCAGTATGGCCGCTCCTCATGTAGCGGGTGTTGCAGCTCTCTTTTTAGAGGACAATCCAAATGCTTCTGTACAGGATGTATATGATGCAATTACGGATGTGAGCACTAAAAATATTGTAACAAGCTCCAATACCGGAAATAATCATCTTCTCTACAGCCTTTTCAACGGATCCGATAATGGAAATGGTGATAATGATGACTCCGGAGACGATGGTGATGACGGTGAAGAAGGAGACGATGGTGATGACGAAGAAGTTGGTGTGAATGATCCCGTAATCAATAGTATATCTGTCAATTCGTATACTTCGGGCCCCTGGTCACGCGCTGATGTGAGCTGGAGCGTTTCTGATGAAGATGGAGACCTCTCCTCAGTTACAACTGAACTGCTGGACGGAACCTCAATAGTTGACAGTCAGACTACAAATGTGAGTGGCAGCACTGCTTCCGGTACTGCTGAACTGAGAACCAGAGAAAACGCCAATTCAGTCCGCGTAACTGTTACAGACAGCGCCGGCAATTCTACATCTGAAACCCGATCTCTTGATGGAGAAGAGGATGGCGATAATGATAATGGCGAAGAGGGCGATGATGGTGACGACGGAGAAGATGGGGACGATGGTGATGATGGTGACGATGGTGACGATGGGGATGAAGGAGAGGTTGGAGACAATGACCCGGTAATTACTAATTTATCAGTGTCAACCCGTACAACCGGTCCTTGGTTCAGAGCAAATGTTAACTGGAGTGTTTCCGATGAAGATGGTGATCTTACAACGGTTGTCGTTGAAATGCTTGATGGAGGCTCTATTGTTGAAAGTGCATCTATCAGCGTTAGCGGAAACAGTGCTTCAGGAGAAACTGAATTATCAACAAGAGGAAATGCTGATTCTGTTCGCTTGACAGTCACAGACAGTCAGGGAAATTCCGCTACAGAATCGCAGGATATCTGAACCGTATTTTAATTAAAGAAAAATTCAAAACCCGCAGGCGAAAGTTTGCGGGTTTTTTTGGTGCGCCCGGCATGGCGCAGAACCTATAGGGTGAGAGTCCCGTACACACCCTGATTATGGGAAGTGTTAGCCGAGAGCAAGGGTGTCCATCGCAAGATGGAATCTGAAGGAAGCTTAAGGCAACGTTCTGATCCGACGAACAGGAACCACATACGGAAGCGATGCAGGAGTATAAGTCTGCCAAACAAGGTGAAGTCCAATGGTTATCCGGAATCCTGCAGGCGTAAATGTGGCGGATAAGTGGAGTAACAGGTTTTGCCCTTACCGGGGGAGATCAGGCCGTTCTCGGCCAGACGTCAGCCGAGGTAATAGTACCACGTGATTGGTGTGGGAAGGACTGAACATTGCATACTAACGAGTTGTTTTGGTTACATAGCAGGTATTAAGACAGCCAATCCCGATGTTAATGGTTGGGACTGATTCGGTGAGAATATGACAGAATCTGAAGGTAACCGAACAGAGTAGAGCCGATATGTGCACCATGCGGAAACCGAAGTAGTAAAGCAGTGAACCGCCGTATACCAGATCGGTACGTACGGTGGTGTGAGAGGACAGGCATGGAATTAATCCCTATCTTCCTACTTGATTATGGCTTTAGTTAACTGAAAATATTTGTATCAAAAATGGTTAAGCTTTCATCAGTTTAACCGATAAGAATTTAGAAGGCTGCAAAGCCTTATAATTCAACTGCTTTGCAAATTATAAAAGCCAGTAATCAAATAAATTTTAAAATATCTGGATAAGATGGAAAACTCAGAAACATTAGTACAGGAGCATGAGAAGAAGGAAGTATTGATTGAAGGCGGAAAATTCTTAAGCTTTTTTCTTGGAAAAGAAGAATATGCAATTGAAATACTGAAGGTTCAGGAAATCATTGGCCTTATGCCGATCACACCTGTCCCTAAAATGCCTGAATACATCCGTGGGGTAATTAATTTGAGGGGTAAAATAATTCCGGTAATGAGCTTGCGGGCCCGTTTTAACCTGGAAAGCGTGGAAGATACTGAAGAAAC
>SL_3KL_010_SEDDRAFT_10000933_pt1 | contig 25847 bp, 25 predicted proteins | sample SodLakKL_010_SED_2_FD_10381 | JGI IMG/M metagenome (IMG submission 10381) | reverse complement strand
GGATGGAGCCGATCGGAATGCTGGTCGGCCCGGTCAGGACGGCAGCTGCCATGCTCAGGAGGAGGGTGACAGAGAGGGCGATAAGGATGAGGGGATTCCGGAGGCTCATTCATGTCATTGTACTTGATTTAAGGTAATTATAGTTTATTAAAAAGCTCTGTGAATATATTGCCGGGTGATTCAGAGTTATACGGGTTGTCACCTGCTTTCCAGCTTCAATGATTTTATTCCATTGGTTGACCCATATTCCGGGATGACAACCCCGCTTGAATCCCGCATCAACCACACCTTCAATGATCCCACCCTCCTCACCCGCGCCCTCACCCGCTCAGCATACGCACGCGAAACCGGCCTCCCGGATGGGCAGCATATGGATGCGCTCGCCGTCCTTGGCGATGCGGTGATTGATCTTCTTGTTATCGAGGATATCATTGCATCTGGCGAGTCTGACAAAGGTATTATTACGAACCGGAAGGTACATGCCGTCAATATGCTTCGCCTCAGAATGGCCGCAGAATCTCTTGATCTCAGTACATATGTCCTCTGGGGGAAGGGGGAGAAGAGCCAGGAGATATGGCAGTCAGGGAGGGTTCTTGCCGAATGCTTCGAGGCGCTGATTGGCGCCCTTTATATTGACGGGGGAATACCCATAGTAAAAAGGGTGATTGCAGCAACCGGCATCGGGAATAATTGGAAAGGTTGAAGTAATGTAGGCAGCGATGCTACTATTGTTATTCATATGAAGACTCTCCGGGAGAAATTCGGGGTTTGGGGAAAGCAATGATCGGGCGGATGATGACGATCGGGAGTGAGATAGCAGGTCTCACATGTCGGGGGGGGAGGCCGGCAAACGAGGACTCTTTTACGATCCTCCCTCTTCCGGATGGCTATCTTATTGCGGTTGCAGATGGTATCGGTGGGCAGGTTGCAGGTGATCGGGCCTCATCAATAGCCATCACGGCACTGCGTGACCATTTTTCTGAGGCATACACAGGGGGTCTCAAAAATGAGGAATGTCACCGTATACTTGAAGAAGGATTTATAGCGGCAGATAGAGCCGTCAAGACTGCGGCGACCGGTAATGCAAAAGGGATGGGGACGACGCTCGTCGCCGCCTTCATCAGGAGAAATAAAGCTATCATTGCACATACCGGAGATTCCCGTGCATACCATCTCTCCGGCCGTGTCGTCTCCGTCACCCGTGACCACTCGCTTGTCGCCGAGATGGTGCAGCGTGGCCTCCTCGACTCAAGCGAAGTGATCCATCACCCGCTGCGATCATATATCACGCGGAGTATTGGTGGGGACTTTACCGTTTCGATGAAGAGCATCAGTCTTCATCCAGGTGATGTTCTCCTCCTTGCATCGGATGGTTTTTATGAACACCTTGATGAGCAGATCCTCAGTTGTGAATCGCTCAGGGATGATCCGGCTGGGATCCTCAGACGGCTCATGAATCGAGTCCTCGCAGTGACACGGGATAATGCGACCGGTATCGTCTATCGCTCCCCGGTCTTCTCATCAGGACAGAAAGAATAAGGGAGCTGCTGATCCCAGAAGAGATACGCTCTCTTCGAATACTTTTTCTTATCGTTGATCAATCCTGTAGTATGGCGCAGGTGACGATCTTTGGAGGGGCCGGTTCCATTGGTGGGAACAAGATTCATATCAGGGAGGGATCATACGGTCTCCTCCTCGACTTTGGTATCGACTTCTCAATATACTCACGATTCTATGGGGATTTCTTAACCCCAAGGAGCGGCCGGGGAATCTATGACTATCTCCATCTCGGCCTCCTCCCGCCAATTGCAAATTATCGGCAGGATCTCACCCCGGCAGATCTCACCCTGAACGGGATGCCGGAGATCCCAGTTGATGCCCTGCTCCTCTCTCATGCACATATGGATCATGTCGGCCTTGCCGGGATGCTTGATACAGCAATTCCTCTTGTGGCATCAGGAACCACCCTTGGCCTCATCAAGGCGATGCAGGACTCCGGACCTGCCAGGATGGGTTCTGACTGTATCTACACTAAAGAGCGGATCCCCCATGATGAACGGACCCTTATATCCGGGAGAAAGGAGGCCATCGGGCGCGATCTCATCGTCACAGATGCAATGACCGACTCCTTCAGTTCCCTCATATCAACCATCCCACAGGGGAAGGGAGCCACCATCACTGCATCCGTCTCAGCTTTGGATGAATCGAAGATTCCGTTCTCCATCGACGCCTGTCCGGTTGATCACTCCATCCCCGGGGCAACCGGGTTTCTTCTGGGTGGCGATCTCTCCATCGCCTATACAGGGGACATCAGGACGCATGGCAGGGAGAATACCGGCACATCACGGTTTGTGGATGCTGCAAGGGCCATGGGAACCCTCATCATCGAAGGGACCCGGCTCTCACGTGAAGAAGAGCCTTCGTATTCAGAGGTCTCGGAGGAGGAGGTTGCCTGGAACTGCCGGGCAGTTGTCGCAGAAGAGAATGGACTGGTTATTGCAGACTTCTCTCCGCGGAATATCGAGAGGCTGGCGATATTTCAGGAGATCGCAGAGAGATGCGGACGGCAGCTTGTCGTTACAGCAAAGGATGCCTATCTCCTCCAGGCAATGGCAGCCTGCGGCCATCGGAGCCTTCTCCCCTCGCTTATGATGCATGGGGGATTTTCTGATCCCCGTATGGCTGGATGGAAGAAGGGGTTATCTGAGCATATTTCCCCGGTCTCTTCAGAAGAGGTGAAACGGGATCCCGGCGGCTACATTCTCTGCTTCTCCCTGTATGATCTCGTTGCACTCCCGGATATCGATCCAAAGGGCGGGACCTATATCTATTCGACATGCGAAGCCTTCAATGAGGAGATGGCTCTTGATGCGGCCCGTCTCCATCAGTGGCTCGACCGCTTCGGAATCAGGTGCCATGGTCTCCCCGGCAGATCACCCGGTTCATCCGGGTTCCACGCATCCGGGCATGCCTCTCCCGGTGATCTCGAGGCTATCGTTGACAGGATCGATCCCGATCTGATCATTCCGGTCCATACAACCGCCCCGGAATGGTTTTCAAAACGATGGGAGCAGGTTGTTATTCCGGAGACCGGGGAAGCGATCATCTGCTGAAGACAGCATGGAGATACTCCCGTGTATGGCACTCCCCGGAAAGCCGCACCTGATGGCTCTCCCTGGTGATCCGAATCTCCTCAAAGGGTTCTCCAAGAGTTCTGAGCTCTTCTTCGGTGAAGTAGTGGGTGATAATACCCTGGCGCAGGAAGGTGAAGGGTTCAACCTCCTCACCTTTCCCGCACCGCATATCGTTCCTCGAAAAAACTGTGCAGTGAAATGCCCCACCTGCTTCCAGAACGCGTTGAACTTCCCCCAGCATGAGCGGCCGGCCTTGTACCGTCAGATGACCGAGGATATGGATTCCGATGACTGCGCCAAATATCCCCTCCCTGAAGGGGAGATGACAGCCATCCCCGACGATGAGATCCACATTTCGTCTTCTGCAGAGTCTGACCGCCTCCTCTGCTGCATCGAGACCGGTGATCGCCCAGCCTCTCCCCTCCATCGCCGGAAGGTGTTTCCCATTCCCGCATCCAAGATCGAGGATACGGGTCTTTGGCGGGAGGTCGGGCAGTTGGAATGGGACCCCCCCGTAGAGTGCGCCCCTCTTCCGGTAATCGGTGTTCCATGCCTCCCTGAGGATCCCGGGATCGAGTCTGCCCATATAGATTCATGGCGCTGCGGGATGATATGATCCTTCTTATGTCTGGTCTGCAACGCTACCATTACCTCCTCGCCCTTCTTGGCGTCATCATAGCGACAGTGATGGCGACTGAAGCGATGATCATCGCCGGGTTCCCTGCGATAGAGGCGGAGTTTGGCGTTGCATCGGTTATCATCGCATGGATCCTCCCGACGGTGATGCTCGTTGGTGCCGTCATCCTTCTTGCCATCGGATCGCTTGGTGATATCATAGGGAAGCGCCGTGTCATCCTTGCCTGCCTGGGTGTCTATGGAGCAGGAATCGTCCTTGGTGGATATGCCCCGGATATGATGACCCTCCTTCTGTCACGGATGCTTCAGGGGGTCGGCCTTGCCATCGCCCCTCTTGCGTATGCACTCGTTGCTGAGGAGACCCCGCCGGAATGGGTGGCAACCGGAATTGGCGTGCTTGCTGCCACCTATGGGGCGGGGAGCTTCCTTGGGATCATGTTTGGAGCATTCATCATCGAACATATCGGGTGGCGTGCCTGCTTCCAGCTGATGATCCCCGTGGTTCTGCTCATCATCATCGCCGCATGGTTCATCCTCCCCCGACATGGCATCCTCCGGGAGGGGAAGATCGATCTGATCGGGATGGGACTCTTTGCTGCCTCGATCCTCACCGGGATGATCGCACTGACACAGGGTGGTCTCACCGGGATGAGAAATCCGCTCGTCTGGGGAGGGTTTCTCCTTTCGCTCCTCCTTCTGATCCTCTTCCTCCGCCATGAGAAACAGACTCCGGATCCGCTCATTGATCTCGAAATGATCCGGGAAGCACCGTTTCCTGCGATTACGATCAATGCGTTCCTCGTCGTCTTTGCCTTCTTCATGCTCCTTCAGCTGATGCCCTATATCATCTCACAGCCTGCCGGACTTGCTCTCCCGATCATCTTTGTGGGTATTCTTCTGATGCCCGGATCTCTCACCGATATGGTCTCAGGCCCTCTTGCGGGGTACCTGGTCACAAAAAAAGGAGTTGTTTTGCCGTTTCTCATCGGCAGCATCACGCTTCTCATCGGCAGCGGGATCTTCTTCCTCTTCGAGCTGACGCCACTTCTGCTTGTCGCAATCTGGATGAGTTTCTCAGCAGGCATGTCGATCCTCCTGACCATCGATAACATGATCGCCCTCGCTTCAGCACCCCCCGGCCAGACCGCTACCGCAAGTGCGTTCCTCCACACCATCCAGAGCATCGGAGGTGCCCTTGGTCCCATCGTTGCCGGTGCGGCACTCACACTATACCCGGGAGAAGCGGCGTTCACGGTGATATTCCTCGTCGTCCTTGCCGTCTCAGCCGCCATCCTCTTCCAGTCTGCCGTTATCAGGCGATATCTTCCATAGGATTGCCAGTGACGGAATACAACAAATTATTTCTGAAGACGGGGACTACCTCTCTCCAACGATCCATTACGAACAAAACAATGCGTCTTCTGCAACAGGCCCGAGCCATATGCCGGCACCATGATCTCAAGGATATCGTCTGTGGCACCTACCGGTATCTCTCTCAATACTGCATTCCTGAGAAGGGGATCATGGTTGCACACGAACGACTGACCTCTCCCGGCGATCAGATCGTTATTGTCGGAGGGGGAGACGGTGTTACTGCAGTTACAGCAGGAAGGATTACCGGGACGAACGGCTCAGTGGTGATATATGAGGCTGGGGATCGAGCCTGCCGGGAGATAGCAGAGAGGATACAGTCAGACGGGCTCTCATCCATCTGCACGGTTCATCATGCCCTCGTCGGACCGCATATCGATGTCTATGGAGGTGATACCACCTCCGCGTCCCGTATCCATCCCCGTGACCTCCCATCATGTGATGTCCTTGAACTCGATTGTGAAGGGGCTGAAGTTGCTATCCTGCGGGATCTTCGGATGCGTCCACGGGTCATCATCGTTGAGATCCACCCAATCCATTTCACCGAGGATGCATTCTGGGTACTCGACAGGCTCGACGATCTCGGGTACGAGATAGTCTATCGGAGCGGCCATGACGGGATCGAGATCGATGATGCAGAACTGCGAAAGCTTCTCTCCGGATCAAAGCACTGTGGTATTATGCTAAAGAACGGAGCCCGATCCCCAGGAGTTGTCGCGGCTCTCAGGATGGATGAGGGGCCAGAGAAAAAAGAGAGTTCGGGTTCTCTCTATGCAGGGACGCTCTGATAGAGCATCGTCACATAACGCCATGTAAAGAGTGAGAGTGGCGGGCCGAGGAAGAGGGCAATGAGCCATCCGAGCACGGGAATTGCCGACAATGCCCCGATGATAAAGGCCAAGACTGCGATGATGATCCAGAGAACGATAATGGTGATGATGTAGTCAACCCACCCGATCTTTCCAATATGCTCAAAGATCGCGCTAAAATTGAATGCCTCCATGATATTACCGGTTTTAGCAAACCTGACGACACCGGTGTATGCGATGAATGAGATGATGATCGCAACAACAAAGGCCACAAGCAGACCGGCAAGCAGCTCGGCGATTGCTCCAAGGATGAACTCATCCGGAACAACACCGGTCATCTCGCCCATTGCGGCACCGGCGATGATGAACGGCAGCGTTGCTGCACCGAAGATCACCAGGATGAGGATTATCGGGATCATGTAGATGAGGGCGACGATGTTCAGCTTCCAGCCATCGACAAAGAGCTTCCCCCAGTCATCCACCTCTGGTGCCGGCTCTTTCCCTGAGAGGACAGAGACGAGATATCCATTGAAGACCGGTACAAGATAGAGTGTGATGCTTGTTATCAGGTAGGCGATGACAAGCAATATCCACTGCTTCCACTTTCCCCAGACAGCCTCCTGGGCATAGGAGAACGATTCGGATGCAATTGTGCTGATAGACATAATGAATCAGGGTGATTTTGGATAATATGGTATATAAATCATCCCTGCCCTCTTCCGGGGATGATTCCATCAGAACGGCTGGCTTTTCGTCTTCAGATATCGCCAGTCTCCAGCGCAAACGATCTACTCGTTCTCCAGACTTTCCCGTGCCTTCTTCAGTTCCTGCTTCATCTCATCTGTCGTCGTTGGATACCTGAGGTCGAGCTGGGTGATCCCCTTGACGATGAGATCCGCCACAAGTGTTCGTGCTGCCCACTTGTAATCGGCCGGGATGATGTACCAGGGGGCGTCCTTTGTGCTCGTCTGGAAGAATGCCTCTTCATATGCTTTATGATAATCATCCCATCGCTTCCGCTCGCTCAGATCGGAGAGGGAGAACTTCCAGTTCTTCTCTTCGTTCTTCAACCGGGAGAGGAGTCGCTCTTTCTGTTCATCTTTTGAGATATTCAGGAAGAACTTCAGAATGATCGTTCCGTTTGCGATCAGATGCCTCTCAAATGCCCGGATATCCTCGTATCTGGTATTCCAGAACCCTTCATCCGGTTCAACAACAGGAAGTCGTTGATCACGTATGATTCCTGGGTGAACCCTGGGGACGAGCACATCCTCATAATAGGATCTGTTAAAGATCCCGATCTCTCCCCTGCGTGGCATCGCCTTCCAGAAACGCCAGAGGAAGGAGTGGTCAAGTTCATATTTTGTTGGTACCCCAAAGCTCGTGACACGGCACCCCTGTGGATTGACACCTGACATAACATGCTTGATCGTTCCGTCCTTTCCGGCAGTATCCATACCCTGAAGAATAATGAGGATCGAGTAACGATTGTCTGCCCAGAGAAGTTCCTGGGCGCTTGCGAGTGCGGTGCGATTCTCTTCAAGGATCTCAAGGGCCCGTGCCTTGACATTATTCTTGCCCCGCTCTTTCAGGACATCGTCCTGTGCCCATCCAGTATAGAAGTCTTTGATCTTCACACTCTTACCGGGCTTGACGAGGAGTTTTTCAATATATTTATCCTTAATCATTCCGTCTCAGGGTATAATGCTCAGGAGATGCTATAAAACAGTTGGTGTAGCCTGGTACCTGTTCCGGACTCCTGGTGAACCCGTCCTGAAACATCTATTTATAGCTGACCTGCTATGTAATTCCCATGGTACTATCGGGTCTGCACTGTCCACAGTGTGGGGAGATGACCGTTGTTGCAGAGCGGCCATCTGATAATGAGATCTGGATCAAATGCGGGACCTGTGACCTCTTCATCGGGCTCTCCGAAGAGGAATGGAACCGTATCAGAGCCTCGGAGAACAGGGAGGAGAAGATTCGATCCATTTACCAGAAGCTTCATCCCCGTATGGAGAGGGTGCAGAGCTGCCGGTTCTGTTCAGCAAAAAAGATCGGTCAGATGACAGGCGGCTCCTGCACCACCTGCCTCTCAAAAGCCCTCATCATCGTCCTGATCATTTTGATCGTCTCTGCGTTTATCATCTGGTACGGCCTCTTTTGAGTATTGATCAGAATCTGCCATCCTGTTCAAAACTGCGGTTAAAACGGATGGCAAGCTCTGCTTTATAGAGCTCTTTTCCAAGGTAGGCGGCATGATCCATCCGGGAGACCCACCCTCTGGCCTCAATCTCGTGGTATATGGAAGCCCAGTCACGGGCCCGGATCGCACTGCCGCCTTTTTCGGCAATGATCTCTCCCTCATCGATGCCAATCCGGAAATTTCCGCATGGGTCATAGATGAGCTTCCTCTCCTGCTTTTCCGGCTGAATCAGGGTATCATACCGGATTGGAGGTTCATGCCGCCGCCGCTTCTCCTTGATGACAAAGAGATCAATGCCGAGATCCTTCGGGTACGGCCTTTCATCCATCAGTGCCATCATCATCGTGGCCCGCCGCATCTCCCGAACCGACCCCTTCGTCTTGTCCGAGTGCTCGCTTGAGAAGATGACTGCGGCACCAACCTCCTTTGCCATCGCCGCGAGGAGGGCGTTTGCCCCCGGGGAATCCGCATCCAGGAGTTCTACCACATTTCCTGCACCGAAGAAGAGGGGGTGATCGGTACCTGCCGAAGCATACCCTGCAAGTGCCCTGATGAGCCCCGAACCGGCAGGGGGGAGGAGGGGATCGGATGAGGCAGGAGATGCCGCAGGCCTCGGCGGCAGCAATATTTGCAGTAAGCCCAGCCTCTCCGGGAACGATGACTGCCGCAACCCCGGCGTCAGCCACCGCAGATCCGATGATCGGGATATTTGCTTCCTGGAGGGAGAGGATGAGATCAGCCCTCTCCAGGGCGGCCCTGATCAGATCCGGATCCTGTGTGTCAACTGCAAGCGGCCCATCGATCCCTTCAAGCTCATAGAACACTCTCCGGAGATCCTCCAGGGCGGCATCAAATCCAAAACCGAGATCAACGATGTCAGCGCCTGATGCGAAGAGTCCGGCAACCGCGACCCTGAGATCCGGATGGCGATGGGCATCCATTATCTCCGCGCAGACCTTCATCCTGCTGCCGCCACCGATCTTCTGCCCCCTGATGAGAAAGGCAGGATCGGCCTCCTCTTCGATCTCAGCAAGCCGCTCAAGAGCACGCTCCCTCTTCATTCCCGCGATGAGATCATCTGCCGGTATGGTGCGTGAGAGTTGTATCTGGCCGACCCCCGGCAGGATCATTGCCAGATCGCTCGCATGCCGGGGACCGAGGAAGACCGGGACCCCTGTCTCCTTCTCAACTCCGGAAAAATCTGCAGTACACATTCCGGAGACTATCACCTGATCATAATGCGAGCTCTGGATCAGGTCGATGAGATGCCTGGGAGAGATGAACGATGCCACCTCGCCGATGACCTCCACAACACAGTCATGGCCGGACTCGCTGGCAGCCCTTCTGACCAGGTCCTCAGTCTGGGTGCCGGTAATAAGGAGGATCCGCATGGGTGATTGGTTGACCCAACCCTACATCAAGATGGCGAATTGGTCTTTGGCTGGGATCGTATGTATACGACTGGTATTTCTCTGGATTTGATCCTTTTGAATACGAATAGTTGATAAAAGAGGGTATTTTGGCGATAAAACCACCTGGATACGCCGTATGACTGTATAGCAGGGGATCAGGGATCCCGGCCTGATGGGGCTCAGGCGGTTATCCTTTCAGCCATCTTCTTCCCTGCTTCAAACGCCTGATCAAGTTCGTCGCCATCGGGGACGAACTGGACCTCCATCGTCTCGGTGACCGTAAACCCTGAGTTCTTCAGTTCATCTGCCACCATTGCTGCCGCACCTCCCCGGCCCCCCATCGAGCCGAAGGTGAGTGCGAACCGCTCGCCTGTACGATCGAAACGAAGACCCTTGAGATAATAGAGGAGATCGCCGATGCTCGGATACGGCATATCATTGATCGCCGGAACACCGACCATGATCGCTTTTGACTCGAGAATATCCTTGACGATCTCTGATCGCTCATCCTGGTGGAGATTGAAGATCTTCACATCCGCACCCCCTGCCATCACCCCTTCTGCAAGGGCATGGGCAAGTTTCTGTGTGGACCCATGCATCGTATCGTAGATGATCGTCACCTTCGTCTTCATTGCGGTGCCTGTCGCCCATCCGACATATGCGTTGATGATCTTTTTGGGATCGGTCCAGATCTGCCCATGGGCAGGTGCGATCATCTTCACTTGTGCGAGGAGGTTGAGGCCCGTCAGCTCATCTGCCTTCTTCAGAAAGAGGGGTGTCAGGGGGACGATGAGGTTGGCATAGAACTTCTGTGCCGCATCCATCAGGGTGTGGTCGGGGATCTCCGTATCAAGTCTTCCGGTGCAGCAGAGGTGCTGACTGAATGCATCGTTTGGAAAGAGGATCCCTTCCTCGGCATAGAGGGTGAACATCGAGTCGGGCCAGTGGAGGAGGGGAGCCTGGACAAATGCAAGGGTCTTCCCACCGATATCAAGGGTATCTCCGGTTGTGATGTGATGAAATACTGCATCCTTAAGCGATGGGTAATGGCGATGGAGTGCCTTCTCGCAGATCCCGGTGCAATAGATTACTGCCTCGGGGAAACGCCTGTGAATCTCAGGGAGGGCACCGGAATGGTCCTTTTCGGCATGATTCTGGATGATAATATCGATCGTTTCATCCCTCCCCTCTGCAGCACATGCATCCCGGATTCTCCCCCACATCTGTGCAGACTGGCCGGGGTAGACGTTGTCGATCAGCACGGTCTTCTCTCCGAAGATGAGGTACGCATTGTATGACGTCCCATCGAGCGTATAGCCGTGGTATGTCCGAATATCCCAGTCCAGGGTGCCTACCCAGTAGACCCCATCAGCGATTTTATATGCTTCAGCTTTCATTGGTATAACCTGTTCGTTTGGTATAGAATGTTCTAAGATTTACGAACAAATAAGGGTTACGAAATTATCCTGAAAATGCAGTGATATTGGGAAACGACATCGATCCTTCAGTATACTTATCTATCACAAGGCAGAATAACCATATTGCCAATGGAGATCATCGGATTCCAGCCAGAGTATGCGGTTCTTACTCTACTTGCGGTTCCGTTCATCGGCTCTCTCCTCTGTTACCTCGCAGGTCGATACTCCGCCCCTCTCCGCAACCTGATTGCGGTCTCTGTCCCTGCCCTGGTCCTTCTGATCGCCGGCCTTGGCATCCCCTTCCTCTCTTCTGATCTCAGCTTCCGGATTGCCATTGAGAGTGAGTATCTCTTTTATACCCCGATCATCCAGATGAATCCCTTCTCGTATGCCATCATCCTGATCACTGCATTTGTCTGGATGCTCGGCACCGTCTATGCCACAGGATATCTTGGCGAGAAGGAGAGGACGAACCGCTTCTATACCTTCTGGCTCTTCTCACTCTTTGCGGATCTCGGTGTACTCATCTCAGGCGACTACATCACACTGTATCTCTTCTTTGAGTTGCTGACCCTCTCGGCATTTGTGCTGATCATCCATTATCAGACAGATGATGCGGTTGCTGCTGCAAAGAAGTATCTCTTCCTTGGATTATCCGGTGCTTTCCTCATTCTTGCGGGTGCCGCCCTCCTCTTTGCAGGTACAGGATCGATTGATGTGGCCCCCCTTGCAGCCGGGTCAGGCCTGACCGGCTCCCAAATCCTCCTCATTGCCGGACTGATGATCCTCGGCTTCGGTGTGAAGGCCGGGATGTATCCCGTTCATATCTGGCTTCCTGATGCCCACAGCTCCGCCCCGACACCCGCTTCTGCTATACTCTCCGGACTGATCATCAAGGTTGGCGCCTACGGAATCTTCATCGTCTGCCTCTTCATCCTCTTCCCCTCCATCATCTCAGGCCCTCTCTCCTCTTCCGGCTCTCCCGCCGGGCTCGTCCTGATATGGATCTCTCTGATTACAATGATCGTTGCCGTCTTCCTGGCCCTGATGCAGACCAACTCAAAGAGGATGCTTGCGTATCACAGTATCAGCCAGATGGGTTTCATCCTCCTTGGCATCTCCTGTGTGGTGTACCTTGGGGATGGGGGATCAAGTGGCTTTGCCGGGGGGCTCTATCATCTCATCAATCATGCCCTCTTCAAGGCCTCCCTCTTCCTCGCAGTAGGTGCCGTCTTTCTTGCAACCGATGAGCTGAATATGTATAAAATCGGAGGCCTCTGGCGCTCCATGCCGTTTACTGCCCTGGCAATGGTAATCGGTGTCTGTGCAATATCGGGCGTACCAGGGTTCAACGGGTTCGTCAGCAAGGCATTCATTCATCATGCCCTCATCGATGCACAGGCTGTTGGCGGGTGGACCCTCCTTCCTGCAGAGGCGATCTTCTTCATCGTCTGTGGAGGAACCGTCGCCTCCACGGGAAAGCTCCTCCTCTTCACCTTCTTTGGCGAGTCAAAGCTTCAGAGACTGCCGCTTGATAGAACACCCCTCCCGATGAAGGCAGCGATGGCCTCCCTCTCGGTTGCGATCATACTCCTTGGAATCCTCCCGGGTCTTGCCATCTTCTTTATTCTGCCAGCAGCAATGGTCTTCCCGTTCTCCGAGTCAGGAATCGCATATATTGCCGGATATGCCGGGTACGCAGGGGCAGGCATCTATTCTGCCGGCAATATCGGCTATGCGATCCTTGAGATAGGTATCGGGGTCCTCCTCTTCATCGCCTATGTCTTCTGGGGATGGTTCCATTGGGAGAAGAAGGTCCCCTCCCTCATCTCCCCTGATGCCTGGTATTACCGGGTTACCGGGGCATTTCAATCGACCGGGCGATTTGTCGGAGTCGATCTCCTCTCCGGAATACAGGAGATGACCCGGACCGCAGATGAGCATTTTCAGGAGCGCTGGCTCATCTTTTCGCGCAGGCACCGGCGGACCCTGCTTAATCTCTCTACATTCGGGACCGGCATCCTCCTCATCACACTGGTCCTTGGGATCTACCTGATCATCATCATTCTCGCCCCGGTCATCGGGTGATAGGATCAGAAACCGGTGATACTCCTCACGATTGCCGTTGCAACCTCCAGAGGGAAATACGGAGCATTTGGAATTATTCCAAAGAGGATGACCATCACAGCGGTGAGGATCAGGGGAAACTTGATGAGCCAGCTCGTCTGCTCCTCAAAGTCGCCGGTCTCTGATGGTTCTGAGAAATAGGCATGGTAGATCGGGGGCAGAAAGTAGGCTGCATTGAGGAGGGCACTGATGAGAAGGAGGAGGACATAGATCGATGCTCCGGCATCAAGGGCACCGGTTATCATGAACCATTTTGTGATGAACCCTGCGGTCAGGGGTATGCCGATGAGGCCAAGCCCTCCGATGGTAAAAGCAGCCCAGGTATAGGGCATCTCATCGGCCATCCCATGCATCTCGGAGAGGCGGGTCTTCCCGGTTGTGACATAGATGGCTCCCGCACAGAAGAAGAGCGTGATCTTCATGAAGGCCTGATGCATCATATGGGCAATTCCCCCCTCGAGGGCCGCAGGTGCAAGAAGGGCGACCCCGAGGACGATATAGGAGAGCTGGCTGATCGTGGAGTAGGCAAGCCTCATCTTCAGGTTATCCTGTGCAAGTGCGATGAATGAGGCGGTGATGATCGTCAACCCGGCAAAGGCGGCAAGGAACGGTGCGGCGCCAATTTCGGTGAAGAGAGGAGGCCGAAGGCGCCTGCCTTGACGACTGCCACTGCATGCAGCAGGGCGCTCACCGGGGTCGGTGCGACCATCGCAGCAGGCAGCCATCCATGAAGGGGCATGATTGCGGTCTTAACACCGACTCCGGCGATGAAGAGGAGGCAGAGAAGCCGGAGGATATCTGTACTCCCGGTTCCGTTGAGTATCCCCCCCTCGGCAAAGTCAAGGGTCCCCGTCATCGTGTACGTGAGAACAATTGCAAAGAGGAGGACGATCCCCCCGGTCATCAGGTAGGCAAGGTACTTCTTCCCGGCGTCCATCGCCTCCTTCGTCTGATTGTGAACAACGAGCGGGTATGTGGCAAAGGTGAGGATCTCATAAAAGATGAAGAATGTCAGGAGATTCCCGGAGAAGGCGATCCCGACGGTTGATGCGATACAGACGGCAAAGCAGAGGTAGTAGCGTGTCTGGGCATCTTCATTGAGGGATCGCATATACCCGATCGAGAAGATCGAGGTGACAATCCAGAGGAACGATGAGAGGAATGCGAAGTAGATTCCAAAGAGATCGACCGTCAGGGAGAACGGAACCCCGGGCAGGAGGGTGACCGGTGTGAACTGGAGTACCCCCCCATCCATAATGGTCTGGTATATCGAAAAAACCAGCACAAACTTGAGGAGAGCCGCCGCCATCGTGACCCCCTCGTTCAGATAGCGGACTCTGTTTCCAAATACTGCGATGAGTATTGCCGCGGAGAGCGAGATACAGAGTGCTACTGCCGGGATACCAGACGTGATCACCTCCCCGCTCATAGTCCACCCCCAAGGAGTGTATCGGCGGCGGGCCGTATCATCTCCATCGGGATCTCAACAAAGAATCCAAGGAGGATGGACGCCGCCCCGAGGAGAAGAACAATCAGAATCATATGCCACTTTCCCTCATCCAGCCGGTGTTTTCGATGCGATGGCTCAAAGTATGCAAGACGAAATATCCTGAAGAAGTACAGGGCGGTCAGGAGGGTCCAGAAGAGGATGACGCCCGCATAGATCAGGAGGCCGGCTCCGATAGCTGCATTTGCCACATATATCTTGCTCATGAACCCGCCACTTAAGGGAATCCCGATTATGGAGATGGCACCAAGGGAGAAGCCTGCCATGGTATATGGCATCTCATCGGCGAGTCCCCGGAAATCCTCAACCATCCTGATCCCCGCCTGAATCAGCAGGGCATCGGCTGCGATGAAGAGGCAGACTTTTGCAACGGTATGGGTGATCATATGCAGCATTGCACCCTCAAGCCCGGTTGATGTCGCAAGGCTGATGCCAAGGACGATACAGCCTGTATTTGCACCCGTTGAATATGCAAGCATCCTCCTGATATCCGACTGCTGCAACGCAACGATGGAACAGATGACGATAGCAACTGCACCGAGGAGCGCAAGGACGGAAGGAAGCGGAACCGCCTCTCCGGATAGTGACGGGCCGAATATGACGTACACAAGCCTGATCAGGGCGACCAGGCCGGCTTTCAGGGCAAGGGTCGAGATGACCGGGGTGATGGAGGGTGCATGAGCATACGCATCCGGCATCCAGATATGCAGGGGAAAGAGGCCGATCTTTGTTGAGAGACCTGCTATGAGAAGGGCAAAGCCGGCAAGAACCGTCCATGAATGGCTGATATCCGGAAGTATCTCTCCCATCAGTGTCATATTCAGGGTGCCGGTGCTGATGAAGAGAAAGCCGGTCCCGATGAGGATCAGGGCAGACCCTGCTGATCCGATCAGGAGATACTTATATCCGGCAAGGAGGCTCTTTCCATCAGCCCTGATGGCAACCAGGCCATACATGGCGATTGCCAGAATCTCAATGAGGACGAAGAGATTGAAGAGATCATTTGTCAGGACGATCCCCTGCATGGCTCCGGCAGCAAGAAGAATGAGCGTATAGAAGATGGTCGTCTTCTTCCTCCCCAGATCAGGGATCGTCGCCTGGAGGTAGATGATTGCGATAAGGGTGATCGCTGATATGAGAAGAGAGAGGACTGCACCAAGATGATCCGCGACAAATTCTATTCCCAGCGGCGGGGCAACACCTGAGAGATTGTAGGATACCGGTCCGTGGATGAGAACACGGTGCGTAAGGAGGAGGGAGCAGGCAAGATTGACGGACACGGCTGCAACAGCGATCCCTTTCACTGTTCTGTCAAGGAGGATGCCGACGAGCGGTGTGATATATGCCGCTATCACCGGGATCATCACGACGAGGATGGGGAGGTGGTCGGTGATCGGGGTCATAGCTCCTCCATCAGCCTCCCTGCATCGAGTGTTCCGTACCGCCGGTAGATGAGGACCGCAAAACTGAGTGCAAGTGCCGTCATACAGAGGGTGACGACGATTGCCGTGAGCATCATCGCAGAGGGGAGTGGGTTTGCATAGAGCATCGCCCCGGTCTCCGCCCCCTCCTTCGGCAGAATAGGGGCGACCCCCCCATCAACGTCGCCAAGAGAGATATAGAAGAGGAAGATCGCGGTCTCGATGATATTTAACCCGATGAACTTCTTGATCAGGTTCTTCTTCGCTATCATTGTATACAGCCCGATCATGATCAGGACGATCGAGACCCAGTAGTTGTAATGGCCCAGGATAAAGTCAGGATCGAGGGCGTTCATTCTCCCCTCCCGGTTATCGTGAGGAATACGAGGCAGATCATCCCGGAGACGGCGATGCCGATCCCAATCTCAACGATGGTGATCAGGATCGCATGGATGGCATCATCCGGGAAGGGGAGCGGAAAGAGGCTGTACTGGAGGAATGATCCTCCTGATACGATCCCAAGGAAGCCTGTCGCCCCGAAGATGATCGCTCCTGCAGAGCCAAGGATCCAGAGTTTTGACCCGGCGAGCCGGGACCGCAGTTCTATACGGCTTCTTCCAATCGCGGCAAGGATGAGTGCGCTCGTAAAGATGATCCCTGCCTGAAACCCTCCCCCTGCCCCGAGGTGGCCATGCAGGAGGATGTATGCCCCAAAGAGGAGAAGAAACGGGACCATCAGCCGGGCTATCGTCCGAACGATGATATCACCTCCCGTCATCGCCTTCCTCCTCTCTTCTCTTCAGGAAGAGTGCGATGATCCCGATCCCGACGGCAAAGACGACGGTCACCTCACCGAGGGTATCAAATGATCGGTAATAGGCGATGATGGCGGTGACGATGTTCACAACACCGGTGACGTCCTTTGCTTCTTCAAGATACAGGTTTCCGGACACTACCGCAGCCGGGGCATCCGGACTGCCGAAGGAGGGCATCCCCCCGGCAGCGAGGGCAAGGATCAGCCCGATGACGAGTACAATGGCAAGAGGCCCTTTCTGGATCCCCTCATCATCTGAATCCTCCTCCATCCTGCTCGTCTTCTGGATGGCAAGGATGAAGAGGACGGTGGTGATCCCTGCACCAACCGCCGCCTCAGTGAGGGCGACATCCGGAGAGTTCAGCTGGGCATAGATGATCGCCATCAGAAAGGAGTAGACGGAGAGTATCATCGCAGAGACGAGGAGATCCCGGGTCTTCAAAGCCCAGATTGCAAGGATGATCAGGGCGACAAGGAGGACGCCGTTTAGGAGCCAGATCATCGCTGCCCCTCCTTCTCTTCCTCTCTCCTGACCGTCTCCTCCATCTTGGATCTGATGAGAGCCTCATTCTCTTCTTTCTCTCTGATATAGTCCCCTGCCGGCTCTCTGTACTCATCAATGCCATCCTCCAGCTCAGGACGCACGCCGGATATGTATGCACCTTTGGCGAGTGCCTGTGCGGCGGTGGGGCTTGCGATCAGGAAGAAGAAGCTGATTGCAAGGACCTTGAATGAGAGAAGGGAGAACCCTTCAAAGAGTGCAATGCCAAGGAGGATGCAGGTCTGGCCGAGGGTATCACATTTTGTTGCGGCATGAAGCCGGCAGAAGAAATCCGGAAACCGCAGCACCCCGATGGAGCCAGCTAAAAAAAAAAGCCGCCGGCGAGGAGCAGGCCGATTGAAACAAACGACAGGATGGTATTCATGTGAATATCCTCCCGGTGGTCAGGTACCGTGATACACAGAGGGTCACAAGGAATCCCAGCATCGCATACGTGAGTGCAATATCGATGATGTAAGGCTGGCCGATCTGCGTAGCGACGATGACGAGGAGGACGGCTGTCGTCGTTCCGATGATGTTGACTGCCATGATCCGATCAGGCAGGGTTGGCCCTTTTGCAACGCGATAGAGGCAGATGAAGGCTGCTATTCCAAGGATGACCCCGGTTCCTGTGAGGGCCATATCGATCAGAGGTGTCGCTGCCATTACACAATCCTCCTTTCAAAGAGGTTCTGCACAGCCCTGTGCAGCATCTCTGTCTTCTGCTGCGTCCTGTCCGGTCTGGTCAGATAATGGATGAAACAGGTGCCATCACCGGCCATATCCATCGTCAGGGTCCCGGGGGTGAGCGTCAGGGAGTTTCCAAATGTTGCTTTTGCGGTATCTGAGGTGAGATCAGTCTCGAATCTCCGGATGGTTGGGGAGATCGGGAGATCCGGATGAAAGATGATCCTGATCAGGTCGATGTTTGCCCGTATGATCTGGGACTGGAGCCGGATAAGATACGGGATGGAGAGGAGGCAGACGATGAGGAAGCTCCTCTTTGCCCCGGTGGTGTCCGGGTCAGTTGTATCATAGATCGGGGCGAGATATGCAATCAGGAGTGATGCGATAACCCCCATGCCGAGATGGACAGGATCGGGGTGGCCTGAGAGGATGATCCAGAAGAGGAAGAGGATCCCTGCCGAAAGGATGAAACCGGCCACGCCCCGTAGATTCATAGGTTTCTGATCATCTTTTGGGATTAAAAAAGGTATTGGTCGGAGGTATGAGGCAGCGTCGTTCTATATACCGCCGGCTCACGCTGGGAGAAGATATATAATACTTAAAATTTAACTATTGAATATTATATCTAATCTAATAGGGACAACACTACATTCAGAAAGAGCAGATCCGTACCTCCTCCCGCATTGGAGTTCCATCTCATGATCCCGCACCATACTATTACCCGGATACTTCCCGGCCAGCATATAGACCGCATCATCGATATGATGAATGTGTCGTTGGCCGATGCCCCGTTTCAGACCGTACTCATCCTTCCAACGAGCCGCCTCGTCGGGGAAGTCCGCCAGAGACTGCTGGATGAGGGGCTCTCGCTCATCGAGTCTTCGGTTACAACCTTATCTGGTTATGCAGACGCGGTCATAGAAACAGATGCCGGGGTGATGAGGCGGATCAGCGATCATGAGAAGGAACTCATCATCGCTACTATCCTTGAGGAAGGGGCATATCCCCTCATTGCACCAAAGAAGCATTCGATATCCGGCATCGCCGGGGAGCTCCGGGTCCTCTTTGATGTCCTGCAGAGCCGAAAGACTGCATATCCTGCTGCTCTCTCTGACCTCCAGGGCCAAAAAAGCGATGAGATCGGAATGGTATACCAGGAGTACCAGCGATACCTTTCAGACCAGAACCTCCTTGACAGGCAGGGGGCGATCATCCATGCAACAGACCGGATCAGGCGTCATGGAGGCCGCAAAAATGTCTTCATCTATGGCCTCTATGAGCCCCACCCCATCGAGCAGGATCTGGTGCTTGCATTGAAACAGTCGGCTGAAACGTTTGTGTATACCCTCCCCTGGATGGATGACTCCCGCTGCTTTTATGATGACGGCTCATGGCTTGGTAACCTTTTGGAAGAGGAACCGGCTTCTCAGCCTCCGGCTCTTGCCCGTTTCTTTGATGATCCGCTTCCGGAAGAGGGAGATCCCCCTCTGCGTCTCACCCGGTACCGTGATTCTGTTGAGGAGCTTGGGGGAATTGCCACCAGGATACGGACCCTGATTGATGAAGGGGTAGATCCGGGTGATATCACCCTCGTCTTCCCGGCGGTTGCAGATACGGTTGAGATGACGGAGGAGATCTTCTCCGAATATGGCATCCCATACTCCACATCGGCCGGAAAGGTTCTGACTCGGTTCCCCCTTGTCCAGTCTCTCCTTCAGCTCCCTGCACTCCCGCTCTCAGGATATCGCCGGGATGATCTCGTCTCACTTCTCAGATCTCCATATTTCCAGTATTCTCACGATCTGGATGGAGAAAGAGTACGCCTCAGGAGCGGAAATGTGGATCTCCTCTCGCGAAAGGCCGGCATCAGGGGGGGTGAGGGAGAGTGGCGGGAGAGGATCGGTCGCTATATTCGTTCTCTGGAAGAGTATGCTGCCCGCCTCCCTGAAGAGAAGGCGCAGAAACGTCAATGGATGATCACGAATGCCCAGGAGACACTGGCGGGGATCGAATCGCTCATCGAAATGCTGAACCCACTTCAGGGCGAGGAGACCCTCGCCGGCCATCTCAGGAGATACCGGACTCTTCTTACCACCCTCGGGCTGCCATATCTTCCGTCCGATGGTGATGAGGTGATGCAACGCAGAGAAGAAGAGATCCTCAGGGCGTTTATCTCGATGCTTGAAGAGCTTGAGGGAGCAGCAGCCATCCTTCCAGAACGCCGCATCTCTCTCTCATCATTCCTCTCAATCCTCTCGTCGGCAGCAGGAAGGAGGAGGATGACAGAGAGGAGCAACCGGCATCGGGTAACGGTGGCAGGTATTCGTGAAGTACAACACATGAGGATTCCGCATCTCTTCATCGCGGGACTCACCGAGGGTGCGATGCCACGGATCGCGCCCCGTCTCCCGCTCTGTACCTCTGCCGAAACGAAGAAGCTTGGAACACTGTCAGGCAGGGAGATCATTCGTAATGAACGGTATTACCTCCTTGCCGCCCTCCTCTCGGCAGGAGAGAGCCTGTCTCTGAGTTATCCGGCAACAGATGGAGATAGGATCCTGCTCAGATCGGGTTTCATCGAAAGGCTCCCTGAAGCTGCAGGGAGTACTGATGGATCGGCATACTCCCGGATTGCACAAGGTATCTCGGCGGGTCGCCTCCTTGCAGAAGGGGAGGCGGCCAGGGCCTCATCACTCCTCGGCTGTGATATCCTCTTCGTGGCCGATCGGATCTCCATTGAAGAAGGCCGGAGAACCGGTGAAAACAGAAGAGAATTTGCCGGTATCATTGGTGGGGATGGCGCCATCACCGCCTCCCTCCTGAAGAGGTTCGGGGATGAGACCGTCTTCTCGGCGACCCCCCTTGAGGCGTATGGCCGCTGTCCATTCTCATTCCTTGCCCGGTATGTCCTTGGGATCGAACCGCTCCCCGAGATCGATCTGGATCTGACGGCACTTGAACGGGGCAACCTCATCCACAGGATAGCATACCGGTTCTATGCCGACGGACGGTCTCCACCCACTGCCGGAACACTGGTCGATTCACTCGAAGCCATCCGCTCCATCTGCCGGGATGAGCTGAAAGACTCTGCCCGCAGCAACCCGGTATGGATCGTGGAGGGAGAAGGCCTCCTCGGATCTGATCGGCCAGGTCTGCTTGAAGAGTTTCTCAGGTATGAGATGCATCTGGCAGCGTCTCCGTTTACTCCTGCCTATTGTGAGTACTCGTTTGGGATGCCACCTTCAGATCGGGATAGTGATCCGGCATCCACCCCTGGTCCGGTCAGGATTGCTCTTGATGATGGATCGGTCCTTCTTCTCAAAGGGAAGGTGGACCGTATCGACACAACACCGGACGGGAGGTTCTGCGCCATTGACTATAAGACCGGATCATCCCCGGGGCTTGGGGATATTACCAACGGGCGCGCACTCCAGCTCCCCCTGTACATCCGGGCTATCGAGAGCTCACTGGGCCTTTCTGCTGCCGGAGGGGCGTATTATACCCTGAAGAAAGCTGATGTGAAGTGTCAGGCGCTCATCCGTGATCAGGCGGTGGATGATTACTTCCTGCTGTTTGCACGTTCACGTGATGGCGGAAAGAGGCCACTTGACGATCTCATCTCCGAATCCCTCGGATGGGTGAGGCGATATCTTGAAGGTATCCGGAGCGGTCATTTCCCGATCACGGATAATCCGAAGAGATGTTCAGATTACTGCAATTATCGCTCCATCTGCCGGATGGATCCTCTCCGGCTCGTTTCAGGAGGTGACGAATGAGGGGGCTAACAGAACGCCAGGCAGAGGCGGCACGCTGCCATGATCAGAGCCTCTGTGTGGTTGCAGGTGCAGGAACCGGCAAGACGCATCTCCTGGTGGAGAAGTACCTTGATCTCATCGAAGAGGGGCATGCCGGTGTCAGTGAGATCCTGGCTCTCACCTTCACCGAGAAGGCGGCGGCAGAGATGAAGGAGAGGATCCGGAAAGCCGTCATGAAGAGGGAGGGCTGGGAGGCTGTATGGGACGATCTCCTCTCAGCACATATATCAACCTTTCATTCCTTCTGCGCCCGGGTACTCCGTGAGTTCCCGATTGAGTCGGGTATCGGCCCGGGTTTCATCGTCCTTGATGATCCGGCCCTTCGTATGATACGTGAGGATGCAATCCGGGAGCTTCTGTATGGCGAGGTGCAGGGGGAGGAATCTCCGGTCGTCCCGGTCCTCCGTGCAATCGGGCCGAAGGATTCTGCTGAATACCTTGACACGTTGTATGATGAGAGGGAGTATGCTGAGAGCTTCTTTTGGACTCTTGAGAAGGATGACGATACAATCCCTGCCTTCTGGGAGGATGCGGTATCGACATTTGTATCAGAAGCGGTGGATGATCTTCTGAAAGAGCCATCTTTTGCCGCTGCCCTCACAAGGCTTCATGATCTTGCCAATCAGTACCCCGGCAGCAGTGATCGGGCGATGGAGTACCTCCGTGAGGTGGAAGCGGCCATCCCCGATCCGGATGACGGTGCATCTGCTGATTCCCGCCTCTCCTGTATCCGGCACCTCATCCGGATTCATAAAGCATATACAGCCAATATGGGATCGAAGAAGAACTGGCATGGGGGCGATCTTGACACGCTGAAAGAGAATTTTAAAACAGTGCGGGACAGCCTGAAAGCAAAGCATGAGATCCTGACCCTTTCCTTCGCCCGGGATGATCCATTTACCCGGAGGACGATTGCCTTCCTCCGGGATCTCGGATCGGTCTTTGGTGCGTATACCCGGCTGATCGATACGGCAAAAAGACGCCAGAACGGGCTTGATTATAATGATCTCATCAGGATCACCCATCAGCTCTTCACCCGGAATGATGACCTTGTCGAAGAGCATTTTCGTCGACAGTTTAAGTACATTCTGGTCGATGAGTATCAGGATACAGATCCTGCACAGAGCGATATCATCAGGATGATCATCGGTGATACAGAGCAGGCGACCGATCGTCTCTTTGTTGTGGGAGATCCCAAACAGTCGATCTACCTCTTCCGGCGGGCGGATGTGACACAGTTTGCCGTTACCCGTGATCTCATATGCCGCCAGTTCTCAGGACGGGAGATTGCACTTGATCGGAATTTCCGGAGTACTCCGGAGGTGATGGGTTTTGTCAATCACCTCTTCTCCTCTCTCATGAAGGATGCAGGAAAACCATGGGAGTTCCCCTACCAGATGCTCCAGTCCGAACGGGCTGGTGAGACGGGATCGGTGACCCTCCTCCTTTCTGATGGGGAAGGGGATGCTGACACGATGGTCCGGGGGGAGGCGGAGATGGTCGCCAGATATATTCAGTCTGCTGTGGTGCAGGGGCAGATACCGCTCTCCCATGCCCCTGACGGAACCCCTCTTGAGAATCCAAGGCCCGCGGGGTATGGTGATATCGCTATTCTGGTTGAAAGGAGGAAGAATATTCCGGTCTTTGGCCAGGCACTCAGGAGGTATGGCATTCCGCTCCATATTCATTCGGGAAGCGGCTTTTATGAGCAGCAGGAGGTCCTTGATCTTCATCTGCTCCTCTCATTCCTGGAGAACGATGAGGACTCCCTTGCACTCTTTGGAGTACTCCGATCTCCATTCTTTGGCCTCTCTGACTGCACGCTCTTTCATATCAACGAGGCAGGGCCGGAATGGATGAGTCTCTGGAGACGTCTTGAGATCTATGCAGGAGAGCACCCTGGGACCGATGCTTCACGGGCATATGATCTCCTCCTCTCCTGGAGATCCTATGCTGACAGGATCGAGCCGGCATCGCTCATCAAAACGATCATTTCCGACTCAGGAATCTATGCTGTGTACAGTGGTACTGAAGGCGGAAATCAGGCGATTGCGAATATGGAGAAGCTCCTTTCGATGGCTCGAAATGACGGGAGGAGCCTCTCTCACATTATTGAGATGATGCGGATCTCCATATCTGGTATGAGTGATGCTGGTGAGGCATCGGTTGATCTCTCATCTGATGAGTCCGTCTCCATCATGACGGTCCATGCATCAAAAGGTCTTGAGTTTCCGGTTGTTATTCTGCCGGAACTGTCCCGACGGATCAATTATTCGGCGGAGAAGATCCGGGTTGAGGATGATCTCCTTCTTGGAGTGACGATCCCTGACCCGGATGATGGCTTCACACCGAGGAAGACCCCCATCCTTGTCATGCAAAACGAGAGGTATCGCCAGAAGGAGGCGGCTGAACGGCGGCGGCTCCTCTATGTTGCCACGACCCGTGCACGCGATCACCTTATCCTCTCCGGCAGCCGGGAGGGACCTCCTCCGGCCGACCTCTCGCTTTGCAGGAGCAGAATGGACTGGATCAGCCATATCCTCGGGATCACCGATGAGGTGGTTGCTGCAGGTTTCCTCGAATTAATCCCGCCCTGCGGCTCAGGAGCGATCAGGATGCGCATCATCCCGGATCCGACTTCACTTTTGGCGAATCCGATATCGCGCGAGCCTTTGCGGCATGATCTCCCTGAATCAATCATCTCTCCGGGCACCCCGGTTCAGCCTCTTATTCCCCCTCCGGGCGAGCCTCTCCTCTCACCAAGCCGGGTTGAAGCGCTCCGATCATCTGATCCAAAAAGCGAACGGTTCAGATTGAAGAGAGGACTTGGGCCGAAGAAAGAGGATGCCCGGGTGCGTGGATCTATCCTGCATGAGGTCTTCCAGGGGAGGGATCCCGCCACCGTCCTCCGGAGCTACGGGTGTCCGGATCCAGAGCAGGCCTCCCTCCTCTCGGATCTCTATGATCGGTTCCTCGCCTCGGAGATGATGCAGGGCTGTCTTGAGGATCATTGTGAGGTTCCCTTCCGCTCCCGTGTGCATGGGGTTCTCTTCAGGGGGACGATCGACCGGGTGGTCCGTCGATCTGATCAACAGTGGGTCATCATCGACTATAAGACGGGGTCAGTCGCCGAATCGGATATCCCCGCACTCATCAGTGAATATCTCGTCCAGATGGCGGTCTATCGCCATGCTGCCGAAGCGATCCTTCGTCAGCCGGTGATACCATATATCTACCTCCCGGAGATTGATTCATTTGTGGAGGTCCGGATCGATGAGAGGGAGGTGGCAGCCCGGATTGATGAGGCGGTCGAAAAAATGAATGGCTTTTGATGATGACTATCTCTTCCATCGCTTCAGTTCCGGGAGGAATCGTTCATTCATCTTCTTCGCCTCATCATAGGGCATTGCCCCAAGCTCCTCCATCTTCTGCGAACAGAACCCGATCATCTCCCCGAGGGTGATCCCTCCATCCAGAAACTCCCCGTTCTGGTAGCAGTAGACACAGTAGTCAGCTGCGGGTGAACCATCAGATTCTGTTCCGAAATGCTCATCACGGTGCATCGGCATCCCGCAACTCTGGCAGAACGGCCCTGCAGGTATCTCTGTCATAGAGATGAGAAGGGAACGCCAGGTGATAAAGGATCGGGAACAGATGATGCTCTCCTGGATCAGAGGTTTTTATCTCATGTGAGCGTTATCTGTACCTGGTGAATAGCAATGCTGGATCTTATAATCGGCGGGATTCTTCTCCTTCTCGTCATAGGGATTATTCTCTGGTTTGTCAGTGTCTACAACCGGTACTATCGTCTGAAGAACGGATCAGAGGCGACACTTGGCCAGATAAAGGTCGCCATGAAGAAGCGGCTTGATATGATCGATCAGCTTCTCGGATCTGTGAAGAGTTATGCGGAATTTGAGAAGAGCACACTTGAATCTGTCACAAAGAT
>SL_3KL_010_SEDDRAFT_10000932_pt1 | contig 25859 bp, 19 predicted proteins | sample SodLakKL_010_SED_2_FD_10381 | JGI IMG/M metagenome (IMG submission 10381) | reverse complement strand
ATGTCCGGTCTGTTACAGCAATTAGATCAACAAGAAGAGACTGAAGAATTATTACAAAAACTGTATGAAGCCGGTAAAAAAGCATATTTTCTTGATACCGCCGAACTCCGGCAGCGTGTAAGAGTTTTAAAAAAAACCTTCGAAAAAGCAACAGCATCTCAGCTTCGTCTGCTGGCTCTAATACCGGACGAACTCATCTCAGAATTTAAAGAAAAAGAGATTTTTGAGCGGCAGAAACTCGCCTTTCATTTAAACCATTTTGAGCTTGGCAGGATGTTCCAGAATATTGAAAGTTCGGGAACCAGAATATCCGGACTTGTCAACAGCCTGAAAAGTTACAGCCGTACCGATACCGACCGCCATTGGGAAGATATTGATATTCGTGAAGGTATCCACGATACGCTGCAGCTTACCAGCAACCGAATTAAATTCTACGACATTGACATAGAATTACCGGAAGTGCCAATAATCCGTGCAAATCCTGCTGCCTTAAATCAGGTTTGGACTAACATAATATTAAATGCCTCTGATGCAATGGGCAATAAAGGTGGCCTGAGTATTTGGTGTGACCATGATGAAGACTATATCTGGGTAACTATCAAAGATTCAGGGCCGGGAATTAAAGAAGAGATCATCGACAGAATTTTTGATTCAAACTTTTCTACTAAAAAATCTGAAATAAAATTCGGCCTTGGTCTGGGTCTCTCAATCTGCAAAGATATCGTGGAGCAGCACGGCGGAACCATTACTGCCAAAAACTCTCCTCAGGGTGGTGCAGTTTTTACCGTAAAACTGCCGCGTAATCCTGATTTGCTTAAAGACAGCACCAACTGAACTTCTCAGTAAATTCCGTTAAAACTGATTTAAAACAGTGATACGTTTTTTAAAAAACTGAAAAGTTTGATGTAACTTGTGGTTTTAAACACTGCTTATTCCGTGAAACAGAAAACCATTTTAGGTATATCGGCTTTTTACCACGATTCGGCTGCGGCTATACTTATGGATGGCAGGATTGAAGCTGCCGCCCAGGAGGAGCGGTTTACACGAGAAAAGCATACCGCCATTTTTCCTGAAAATGCCATTCGTTACTGTCTCGAAGAAACCGGCATACACATTGACGAACTGGATGCTGTGGTCTTTTATGATAAACCTCTCTTGAAATTCGAGCGGCTGCTTGAAACTTATTACGCTTTTGCACCACGAGGGCTTCGCCAGTTTATAGTTTCGATTCCGGTCTGGCTTCGGGAAAAAATGTTTCTGAAAAAAATGATTCGCGACGGGCTTTCTGAAATTGAAAGTTATAACCGGAAAAATCTGAAGCTTCTATTTCCCGAACATCATCTTTCGCATGCAGCCAGTGCTTTTTATCCGTCGTCATTTCAGGAATCGGCCATTTTAACGATAGATGGTGTTGGCGAATGGGCAACGGCTTCGATCTGTCACGGAAAAGGAAACCGGATCAAAAAAATCAAAGAGCTTCGGTTTCCACACTCGGTGGGCCTGCTTTATTCGGCTTTTACGTATTATCTCGGGTTCAGGGTCAATTCAGGCGAGTACAAGCTGATGGGCCTTGCTCCGTATGGCAATCCCAAATCGATACAAACACAAAAATTTCGTGATCTGATCAAAAAGCATATTGTTGAGATCAAGGAAGATGGTTCCATCCGCCTCAACCAGGATTATTTCAACTATGCCACCGGACTGAAAATGGTGAATGAGAAAAAGTGGGAATCGCTGTTCGGCTTTCCAAAAAACGAACCCGGTGAAAATTTCAGCCAGGAGCAGTGTAACCTGGCATATGCCATTCAGTCCGTAACCGAAGAGATTGTGATGAAAATGGCTGAGGAAGCTAAACGATCAACCGGTTCCGAAAATCTCTGCATGGCCGGAGGTGTGGCTCTGAATTGTGTGGCAAACGGTAAAATCCAGGAATCCGGGCTGTTTAAAAATCTGTTTATACAGCCGGCAGCCGGTGATGCAGGCGGTGCTCTGGGAGCTGCCCAGATGGCCCATCACATCTATTTTGAAGAACCCCGCGAGATAAAAAAATCTTCAGATGGAATGAGCGGAGCTCAGTTAGGTCCTTCTTTTTCGGATAAAGAGATCATTCAAACACTGAAAAAACAGAAAGCGGTATACCAAAAAATTGAAGATTACGGCCGGCTGTGCGCACAGTGTGCAGAACTGCTGAGCAGAGGAAATGTTGTGGGCTGGTTACGCGGCAGGATGGAATTTGGTCCGCGGGCACTGGGCAACCGGAGTATTCTGGCGGATGCCCGTGATGCGGAGATGCAGAAAAAACTGAACACCAAAATCAAATACCGTGAAAGTTTCCGGCCGTTTGCACCATCAGTTCCTGAAGAGGATGCGGCTGACTATTTTGATCTTGAAGTTCCCTCACCCTATATGCTGCTGGTAGCTGATGTAAAAAAAGGCAGGATAAAACCACGCCCTGAAAATTACCATGACCTGAATCTTTTTGATAAACTCTATCATCAGCGAAGCGATATTCCTGCGGTAACCCACCTCGATTACTCAGCACGGGTGCAAACCGTCAACAAAAATACAAACCCGGATTACTGGAAGCTGCTGCAGGCATTCAAAGAGAAAACAGGATTCAGTGTGCTGGTAAATACCAGTTTTAATGTGCGTGGTGAACCAATTGTATGTACTCCGGATGATGCCTATGCGTGTTTTATGAAAACGGAGATGGATTACCTGGTGATAGAAAATTTTCTGCTAAAAAAAACAGACCAGCCCGATTGGAACAACCCAAATAAGTGGAAAAAAGAGTTCAGACCGGACTAAAATTAGCATTCAGAAATATTAAGGCTTTAATGTATTTTGTGAATAGATTAACGATTTAAAGAACCTGCGAGAGTCCGTACGGTCCTCGTAGAGTTTGCTTGATGACTAAAAAAATTTGATAAATGGAAATCCTGAAAGACATCCTCTACTTCATCAGTGAGCGGAAAAAGTTTTTGCTCGCCCCGCTGATTTTTGTATTGCTGCTATTGGGTGTTTTGATTGTGATTGGCGGCGGAAGTTCACTGGCTCCGTTTATTTATACCTTGTTCTGATCTATGAATAAAACCAATCCAAAATCTACTGTTCTGGTCATCAGCATGGGTTTTCTGGTGATCTATCTGTTCACGGCAATTCCCTTTTTTCTCTACATTGCCGCTGCTGTCGGAATTTTGGGCCTGTTTGAACCGATGAGCAAAATCATCGACAAACTCTGGATGGGCCTGGCAAAAATTCTCAGTTACATCATCCCCACAATTCTTCTTTCGCTCATTTTTTATCTGATTCTGTGTCCGCTTGCCTTAGCCTCAAGAATCGTAAATAAAGATCCGCTAATGCTTAAATCTGGTTACGAGAGCTATTGGGTTGCCGATGAAATGGAACCGGACAAGGAAAGCCTTGAAAAACCGTGGTAACAACAGGTGATGGCTTGTATTGTTTTCGGGATAATTTTTGATGGCAAAATGAGTTACTTTAGGGCAATGAAAATAAAACCTGTTTCCATGCGATTGTGTTCCTTTCAAATAATCATTTTGTTACTGCTGTTCGCGGCTTGCGGACAAACGGAGCTGGGGCCGGCTGAAGTTCCGAATAATTACTCCGAACAGATTGAAGAGTGGAAACAGAACCGTGTGGAAAGCCTGAAAGCCCCGACCGGCTGGCTGCGCCTGTCCGGCATGTTTGTGCTTGAAGAGGGAGAAAATACTTTTGGCAGCGGTGCTGACCGCGATGTCCGGTTTCCTGAAGGCGCCATCCCTGAAAATGCAGGCACCTTCATTTATGAAAACGGCCATGTTGTGATGCAGGTAGCTGATGGAGTGGAGGTTTTGCATGATGAGGAATCCGTATCAGAAATGGTACTCTATGATGGGGAAGAAGCACCAAGGGTTGAACACGGATCGCTGGAATGGTTTGTCATCACCCGGGATGATATTACCGCTATCCGCCTTTACAACAAAGAGAATGAACAGGCGGATGCGTTTACCGGCTTCCCGGCCTATCCAGTCGATCCCGAATGGAAGCGCAAAGCACGGTTCATCCCCAATCCCGAAGGCGCCACCATTTCCATTGTGAATGTGCTGGGGCAGCAGGTTGATGCCCGGTCTCCCGGCGTGCTTGAATTTACCATCAACGGAGAAACCTTCACACTGGATGCACTCGAAGGCGGAGAGCGGATGTTCATCATTCTTGGTGATGAAACCAACCGTACCGAAACTTACCAGGCCGGGCGCTACATGTACATCGATTATCCGGAAGATGGCAGCGAATATACGGTGATCGATTTCAACAAAGCCTACAACCCACCCTGCGCATTTAATGTATACACCACTTGCCAGCTTCCACCGCCTCAAAACCGGCTTGAAACAGCCATCACCGCCGGAGAAAAACGCCCGGTTGAATGGGAAGGATTGTGATTAAATAGAACCCATAATTAAAACCACAAATTGCATTCAGTGATGTTTATGCTGAGTTTTTTGCATTGATTAAGAAAGTATCAAGTATTGAGCAGCAAGACGGCAGGTAATACACAGAACCGTGCTCTAAAACAGGTTTTTGATTTTGTGCTATTTTTAACCATTAACTATATAATTCAACGTATTGTATTGTCGAGATGAGTTCTGTTTCCCACCGTCCGGAAGATTTCAAAAAAAACCATTATATTAGCTCTGATAAATAATTTCAACGGTACAACATTACCTGCAACGTGGCGAAAAACTTAAAACTCTCGCACAAGTTCGTGCAGCCAAAACAGTCGATGTCTCAAAAAATAAGTCCGGACTAAATAAAAAAGTGCATGAAAGGTATGTAACCGCTTGATATGCAAAAAATCCATCGATTACACAGAAATTAATCCGAATCAGTGTTTGGCTGTAATTGCCTGTGTATTTCCCTGATTTTTACCAGGTAAAATTTTGTGACCTGGCAGAACCTTCAAGCGTGCGTAAGCTCATTGAAGCGTTCTTTTGTGGCGAAGAAGTGACGCTTGGAGGATCCCCGACAAGCCTGTCGGGGAACGCTTCAAGGTCACTTTTCATGCACTAAACAGGTATTTTTTACCAGGTAAAATTCTTGATCCATTCCATGCGTTATCATGGTGAGGCCGCATTAAAAAAAATATTTGGCAGAATATATTATTCACGTGTCCTGTATCTCTAAAGCGGCCGGAAAAGTTGTTGTGGATAACAAGCCTGTGACAAAAAAACTACAGGCACTCCACAACAGGGTAAAAAAATAATATGATTGCTGTATTTCAACTACTCAGGCAATCACGGATTCAGTTTGTAGTCGGATTGTATGAAACCAGAAAATAACACGGTTATGAAATATAAAGCTTATACACTCAGAAATTTCCGCTCAATTCCTCAGTTCGAAAACATTCCTGAAGAAGTTAAAAGAAACATTGAAGTAGTGGGGTCTGTCCTTCCTTTCAAGGTAAATAATTATGTATTAGACGAGCTGATTGACTGGGATAATTATGACTCAGACCCGATTTTCCACCTAACCTTCCCCCAAAAGGATATGCTGGTGCCCCGGCACTACAACAAGATGGAAGAGGCCCTGGACAACCTGGACAACAAAAAAGAGATCCGCCAAATCAGTGACAATATCCGGAGGCAGCTTAATCCGCACCCGGCCGGGCAAACCGATAAAAACGTTCCATCGATGAACGGGCGAAGCCTTTGGGGGCTTCAGCACAAGTACCGCGAAATTGTACTCTTTTTCCCCACGGCGGGACAAACATGCCACAGTTACTGCACATTCTGCTTTCGCTGGCCGCAATTTGTAGGAATAAACGATATGAAATTTGCCATGAAAGAGTCGGAGGTTCTTGTCAATTACCTTCAAAATCATCACGAAGTTACGGATGTGCTGTTCACCGGCGGCGACCCGATGATTATGAAAAGCAAGGTGTTTGAGCGATATATCAACCCAATACTGGATAATATCGAAACAACCAATGTTCAGACGATCCGAATCGGCACCAAATCCCTGAGTTTCTGGCCAAATAAATTTGTAACCGACAGCGATGCCGATGATTTTCTTCGGATTTTTAAAAAAATTGTTGAAAAAGGGATTAACCTCGCCTTTATGGCACATTTCAGCCATCCCAGGGAACTCGAAACACCCATAGTAGAAGAAGCTATTACACGTTTGCGCAATACCGGCCTTCAGATCAGAACGCAATCTCCACTGCTGCAGCATATAAACAATGACGGAGATGTATGGGCAGATATGTGGCGAAAACAGGTGAACCTGAATTGTATTCCTTACTACATGTTTATTGCGCGTGATACCGGAGCTCAGCACTACTTTGCAGTCACCCTTGAAGAAGCGTGGAAAACCTTCCGGAAGGCCTATCAGCAGGTGAGCGGAGTTTGCCGCACGGTTCGGGGGCCGAGTATGTCATGCACTCCCGGAAAGGTTCAGATTCTTGGCGTAAATGAAGTTAACCAGAAAAAAGTATTTACTCTCCGGTTCCTGCAAAGCCGCGATCCCGAATGGACAGGCCGGTCATTTTTTGCCGAATACGATAAAGATGCCATCTGGTTCGATGAATTAAAACCCGCATTTGACGACCATTTTTTCTTCGAAGAAGAGGAAGAATTATTGGTTGCAGAAGAATAAATATCTTCACCTAATAAACGTTAATGCCCGGATTTTCAATTCTGAATATTCAAAAGTGGTTTTAAAAGTTTCTATTTTAGAGTGATGAAGCTGTATAAAAGTTATTTGAGCCACCTCATTTTTTTATCTCTTTTTTTGATAATCCGGGCAGATTTTTCTCATGCCCAGGTTGTAATCAACGAAATCCAGGCATCCAATGCCGAGGTAATTTTTGACGAAGACGGCGATGCCGAAGACTGGATTGAACTCTACAATACCGGCAGCCAGCCTGTAAACCTTAACGGTTACGGCCTCTCGGATGATTACGACAACCCGTTCCGATGGATCATCCCTGACATCGACATCGAACCTGGTGAATTTTTACTGATCTGGGCATCCGGTAAAGACAGGACATCACCAACCGCACCACTTCACACTAATTTCAGGATCGACCGCGACGGAGAAGAAGTGCTGCTGACTACACCCGACAGCACCCGCGCAGATGAAATCCCGCCCACTCCAATACCAAGGGATGTCTCCTATGGCCGCTACCCCGATGGAGGAGAAAACTTTTACTATTTCGATGAACCGACACCCGGTGCACCCAATACCAGTCCGAGGTATGAAGACAGCCTCAAGCCGCCCGTTTTTTCGCATAAGGGAGGCTCATACAACAACTCATTTCATTTGACATTTACAGCCGAAGAAGGCACTGATATTTATTACACACTCGACGGCAGCATGCCCGAACCGGAAACAGCCAGCCGCTACACCGGCCCGGTTTATGTAACCGGCAGCCACACCATTCGTGCCAGGGCATTTAAAGAGGACATTCTGCCAAGTGAGCCAAAAACCTATGTTTTCAACCGCTTATCTCCCGACCTCAATAATTTCGACTCCAACCTTCCGCTGGTCATCATTAATGAGTACGACACAGAAATAACGCCCGGCGACCGCACCCCCGCATCCATTACCATCTTTGACAGAAATGAAGACGGACGGACTGATCTCTGGAATGAAGATCACTATCAAAGCAGGATGATCATTAACAAGAGGGGATCAAGCTCTCTTACAATGTATCCCAAGCATATGTTCGGATTTCACCTGAGGGATGAACTGGATGGAAACCGCAACTCATCGCTTTTGGGTTTACCACCCGAGCACAACTGGATTCTCTACGCCCCTTACGGCGATTATACACTGATGCGCAACGTCGTAGCATACACCCTGTTCGGAGAGATGGGATGGTATTCGCCGCGCGTTCAATTTGTTGAACTGTTTCTGCACAACGGCAACGGTCCGGTTTCCAATCAGCACTATTACGGCGTTTATGTTTTGGTTGAACGCATCAAATGGGATAACAACCGGGTTAACATCACAAAAATCACCCCTGAGCATAACAGCGAACCGGAAATTACCGGCGGCTACATCATCAAAAAAGACCGGCTGAACGAGGGTGAATCCGGCATGCGCACCAGCCGGGGAACACTGCTCGCCCATGTGAGGCCCAACGAGGAAGACATTACCCGCCAGCAGCAGGATTGGATCAGAAATTACATGAATGATTTCGAATCCGCGCTTTATGGACCCAATTTCGACGATCCTGTAAACGGATATGAAAAGTACATCGACGTTGATTCTTTCATCGACCATTTCCTTCACACCGAACTGCTGAAAGAAATTGACGGCTACCGGCTGAGCACCTTTATGCACAAAGACCGAGAGGGCAAACTGAAAATGGGGCCGGTTTGGGATTACAATTTCAGCCTTGGCATTGCCGATTACCTGGAAGGCTGGAAACCGGAAGGCTGGTACTACGTGCAGGCCAGTAACGACTGTTTTATCGGGTGCGGGGTGCGCGACTGGTATCTTCGGCTGATGGAAGACCCCAATTACATGGAACGAATGCAGGAGCGCTGGTGGGAGCTACGCCAGGGAATTTTTTCCAGGGATTACCTGATGGATAAAATTGACGGATACAAAGAGCTGCTTGATGAAGCACAAAGGCGTGAATTTGACCGATGGCCCAGACTCGGCACCTATGTTTGGCCAAACTGGTATATTGGCCACTCCTTCAGTGATGAAGTAAACTGGATGAAGGGATGGCTGAATCAGCGCATATCCTGGATGGATCGCCAGATGGGGGACCCGCCGGATACCATGCTCAAATATTTCTGGTATTTCAGTGATGAAATACCCAACAACACTCCTCTCGAAACTCTGGATGCAACCTATTCTTCAGACGACAAAACAGCTTACATCGAGTTTCATTCGTCACTTTCCGGGTACCCGTTTGATCCAAATCACGAAAACTGGAGGCAGGCATCTATGGAGCGGCGCAATAAGCCCACTCAAACCAACTACCGAACTGTCGGCAATATGGGCAAAGCCTACGATGATGGTGAAATGCGGGGGCTTCAGGTGCGGCAGCCATTCAGGGGTGATGCCGGGGAGAATATGCTGATTTTCCACATCCCGACGACAGAAACCGAAGAAATTGTGTTCTCTTTTGCCGCCAAAGATGAGGGAGCGGCTGATCAATTATTGATCGATTATTCTGTCGACCCGAATGAACCGTTCTGGAGAACAGACGGCCTGGAAAATGCTGAACTTTCAATGACCGATGAATACGGACTGTATAAGATCGACTTTTCGCACCTTGAAGAGGTGAACGATAACCCAGATTTTAAAATACGTATCCGGTTTGCCGGTGAAAACATTAACCTGAATGAGGGGAACCGGGTTACTTTTAATAACATCGGCGTAGAAATGGCCAACCCTGACCGTCGGGACAGAGAGGGTATGATCGGCGAACCCGGACCCTTTCAGCTTAATCAAAACTATCCCAACCCGTTCAACAATCAAACCACTATCGAATACCGCCTGCCTCATGGCACACATGTAAAACTTGAGGTATTTGATCTGTTGGGGCGCCGTGTCTCTGTCCTGGTTGATGAAACAAAAGAAGCCGGGATGCACCAGGTAAACTTCGATGCCACCGGCCTTTCGAGCGGTTTATATTTGTACCGGTTCACCACCTCATTTGACACTTCAACAAAAAAGATGCTGCTGGTGAAATAGTTCAAGATAAGAAATGGGTGAATTAGCAAACCATGCCCAATCCCTTCGATGCTGTTTGTTGCCTTTTCTTCATTCCTTGCCTCGGGATTTTTGGTTGCTTCGCCAATCCCCGGACTGCGCTCGGGTTCAAACGCAGTGGCGTTTTTCACCCCTCACTTGTCCGGGGTTATAATATCAGCCGTTCCTATCGGAACTCGATGTTCCTCTCTTCGGCAATTAACGCAGTGAATTCGCGGATTTGGTTTGGCTAATGCTGGTACGAAAAGAAACATCAATTAATTGAATGGTTTGCCTAATTTGAATGGCAATTTGTTTTGACACATGGACCGTAAAAATCCCGGCAGGGATGGCCGATCTTATAACCCCGGGTGAAGCGGCTATCAGAATTGCGAAGCAAGAATGATGGAGCGCAACCCGGGGCAGATCAGAGCAACAAGAAAAGACCCCGAGGCATTAAGCCTGTCAAAGCATGAGAACACATTCGAGGGGTTGACGGGAAAGATCCCAGGGTAAACCCCTACAGGTTTTAGTTCAAAAATGGTTTTCAATCTCTTCTGTAAACTATTCATCATAAATCGGATTGCATGACCCAAATTTAAAAATGAATTCTACTGAATTGTTGATATCATTGAACCCAAATTTTAAGTGTCGACAATGCGCACAAAACAGGAAAAACGGCCGAAACTGTTTCTTTCTGATGTCGCCTCTATGGCACACACCCCACAGACAAAGGCTGGCCGCTTGCGTCAGGTTTTTCCGTGGTAATTTGAGGAGATGGTGCAAACAGCCTATACCGAGCCTGACGAAGTATCCCCGTTTGTGCCGCTTCCATGCATCAAACCTAATTAAAATTTTTAATCCCCGGAAGGATTCAGCAATTCCTCCACCAGCCGTTCAGTTTTATACACATGCTTCAGTGATTCGAGCATTCCCCGCGCATCCACAGAAACGGCACGTGCAGAACGGTCATTTAAAATAAAATCACTCGAACCCATTCCCTCGATATTGCTGTCGAATGCAAGACCAACCACTTCAAGGGAGATGTTTACCACAGGAGACCCTGAATTCCCGCCAATTATATCGTTTGTGGAAACAAAATTAACCGGTGTGGACAAATCGAGTGTAGGTGATGGTTCTTCCCATCGCGGCGGCAATGCCCACTGAGGATCGGTATGGTGTGAATGAGCCCGGTCATAGAGCCCATAAAATGTGGTATAAATGGGAGCTTTGGTTCCGTTGTAATCATATCCGGAAACTACGCCATCCGAAATTCTCGGAGAAAACGTGGCATCCGGCGGCCTTTCTGTACCATAAATTGCAAACCAGGCACGCCCGAGTTCATTCATCAGTTCCTGTTCTTCTCCCATCAGCATGGAGTAGTATTGCTGGGCTTCCATAATTTTTGGTGTGATTGCATTTGCAAGTTCCATAGCCGGGTCTCCCGAGCCAAGCGCATCGTCTTCGAGTATCTCCTGTGTCTTCTCACCCGTCAAAAATGCAGATTGTTCAATGATCTCATAAACCACAGCTTCGGCGGTTCTTCCATTCAGAATTTCCTGCACCACCGGGTGATCATCACCCAAAATATCCTGAAACAGTTTGATGCGCTCTGTCAACAAAAATCGGTCAAGTTCCGCAGGGTTATCCTCAATGGAAAGAATTTGAAGCATAAACGGAGCAAGATCTTCAGGTGAGGCTCCATTCAGAATTTCACTTGCATACATCTGTGCAAACATGGCTCGCTGCATAATTGCGGATGAAAAATTAGAGTTTGGAGAGATACCGAGAGATGGATAATAAAATTCGGCAAATTCAATTTTTTCGATCTGTATTTCTTCCAGGCGATCCATCATCGGCAGATAATATTCGGCAAGATCGGGGTCGGCCTCTAAATCTTCCCGAAAACTATTTTCGTTGTCAGTCCGCCGTCCCATCAAAAATGGATCTCGCAGTGCCTGAATCTGGCCACTGTACAGTTTTTCAGCATTTTTCAGTGAAAAAATGAAGTTTCGCATATCACGCGCATCGCCCTCTTCAGGGTCAAATTCATAAAACTGCTCCAGGCCGTTAATGACTCTTTCAAATAAGTTGTGATAATAAACATCGCCATAATGGCCCCGATAATTTAACTTCGCCATCGTTGCTAGCCTGGAAGTGCTGCCCGGATTTCCGATCATAAAAACGGCGTCTCCTTCTTCAACACCGGTTTCGGAAAACGGGAAATAAACAGGGGTTTGCAACGGTTCATCTCCGTCGTATACCCGAAAAAACGTCATGTCAAGGTTGTACCGCGGGTAAGTGAAGTTATCATCATCTCCGCCATAATAACCAATTTGCAGTTCGGGAGCCATCACCAGGCGAACATCATCAAACCGCTGAAAAAAGTAGGCAGAATAGAGCGCACCGTTGTAGAGCGAAACTACCTGCACAGCAATATCCTCACCCTGCTCGTCTTGCAACTGGCTCTCCAGTTCGTTGATGGCTGCTTCCCTCACCTGAGCACGTTCCTCCGCCGGTGCGGCATCCACTTCATCCAGAATCAGGTCTGTTACATCACGGATTTCAACCAGTTTGTCCACATAGTAATCTTCAATGTGTCTTTCATCTGCCAGAGACTCGGCATAGAAACCGTCATCGAGCAGGTTTTCACCATCACTGCTCACCTGTGTGATTTGCTCGCGGGCACAGTGGTGGTTGGTCAGCACCAGCCCATTTGCAGACACAAACGAACCTGAGCAGTTGGGCAGCCGAATACTGCTGAGGCGGGCATGATCGAACCAATCCTGGTCGGGATTGAAGCTGTAGGTTTCGCTGAAATAGTCGATGGGAGCGTGTTCAAATGTCCACATCCGTCCGTTGTCGAACTCTCCGGCGGGAACAGGATCGTACTCCGGAAATGGAGATTCTGTAGTCCGGGTTTCAGCTACAACTTCTTCGGTCGGTTCTTCGGCAGCCTCCGGTGCTTCGGCCACTTCTTTGGTGCCCGAACAGGAAACAGCATAGAACGAAAATGAAAAGATCAGAATAAAAAGGAATCGGAAATTTCTTGCTGGCATGATGATGTTTGTTTCATGTAGATTAGTCCCACACAGTATATCAAGTGACAATCTGGATGAGAAGTGTGAAACCCCAAATTTAAAAAGAATTAGCGGATTTTTTTCGCCAATCCACTTTTTCTGAAAAGTTTTATCAACAAGCGACCTGCCAGTTAAGTTAGCGTCCTGCCAGAGTGCCCCGATTCGTTTGTCGGGGTTCCTGGCAGAGTCGCGGATTCTTTCCATTTAGCTGTTACTGGTGCAAGCGCCTGTGCTGAGCGGAGTCGAATGCATCTGCTTGTGCCTTTGATTCATGTGTTTTAAGAGGATTATGTCCTCCAAATGGTTCAAGCCCCGCGGGAACAGGCGGAGGCTTAAACCAGCTCAGACGTTCAGTTCAGAGAAGCCGCAAATAAAAAACTTCTTGTAAACCCACAACTCTTATTGTAATGCCTGTTCCAGGTCTTCGATGATATCGTCGGGATGTTCAAGGCCCACGCTGATGCGAATCAGGTTTTCGGGGGTGACGGAACCTTCGCCTTCGCTGCTTTGGCGGTGTTCCCAGGTGCTTTCCACACCTCCGAGGCTGGTGGCGCGTTTTATCAGTTTTGATCGTCCTACAATTTCAATTGACTCTTTCTGATCTCCGTCAACGATAAAAGAAATCATCCCGCCAAAACCGCTCATCTGCTTTTGGGCAATTTCGTGGCCGCGATGTGATGCAAGGCCGGGGTAGTACACATCAGCGATTTTGGGATGGTTGGTTAAAAACTCTGCCACTTTTGCTGCATGTTCGTTGTGCCCTCTCATTCGATAAGCCAGTGTGCGGGTGCTTCGGCTCAGCATCCAACAATCTTGGGGAGAAGGCACAGCGCCGCCCATTTTTTGGTTTAGCCTGACCCGTTCAAAAAAGTCATCTTCCTTTTTTGCGATAACCGCGCCGCCAAGAATATCGCTGTGTCCGCCAAAATATTTGGATGTGGAGTGCAGAACCAGGTCAACACCAAGCTCCAGCGGTAATTGGTTGACGGGAGTGGGCCAGGTATTATCGGCCACAGTGAGAAGATTACGCGATTTAGCCAGCTCCGCAACGGCCCGGATGTCCGTAATTCTCATCAGAGGATTGGAGGGGGTTTCGATCCAGATCAGCCTGGTATTGGGCCGAATGTGCTCTTCGATGGTTTCAACCGAAGTCATATCAATAAATGATGACTCCAACCCCCATCGCACCATTATTTTATTCACCATTTTGCGATTTCCGGCGTACACATCTTCGGGAATGATGATATGATCACCTGGCTCAATGGCCATTAAAATAGCTTTTGCCGCAGCAATCCCCGACGAAAATGCTGCCGCGGCACTGCCTCCTTCAAGAGTGGAAATCAGATGCTCGAATTGCAGCCGGTTCGGATTACCAAGCCGCGTGTAGTGCAGGTCATCTTCATGCCTGCCCTCCGCATCAATTTCAAAAATGGTGCTGGGCGAAATGGGCGGTATAATGGCTTTGGACGGATTGCCGAGCTCCAGCCCCGCATGAATGGCTTTGGTTTCGAATCTCATAATTGTTTCTATCGATTTTTTGAAAAGAAGTTAACAATTACGGGACTCTCAATCAGATACCAAAACGTTCACTTCCGATTCAAAAACAATTTCCGATTTGATGGACCGTGAGATCAGGCAGATATTTTCAGCTTTTTCGAGCAGTCTGTGAGCTTTCTTTTCGTACTTCTTATCGCTGATAGTGAGCACCGGCTTCAGGGTTATTTTACTCATCACAAATTTGCCGTCTTCCCGGCTCATGGTGCCGTAAGTTTTCACTTTCAGGCTTTCGAATTCAAATTTCGAGTATTCGGCAATGGCCGTGAATGATGTCATCAAACAACTGCCCACAGATGCCGTGAAGAGGTGCTCGGGCGACCAGATACCCTCAACGCCTCCCGGGAATTCCGGCGGTGTGGCAACTTCAACTTCCTGTTGCAGTTTGCCGGAGCTCATCACCCCGGTTTTGTCCTCTTTCCAGTCAATGGTTACGTCATAAATATGCTCTTCAGACTTCTGCATGTTCGGCCAGTTTTTGATTTATGATGGTTTCGAGTTGTGCCGCCTGCATTACACCGGCCTGCTGCCATAAAATATCGCCTCTGTTAAACAGTATCAGCGTGGGGATGCCCCGCACCTGGTAGTGAATAGCTACATCGGGATTTTTTTCAGTGTCGATTTTTACGATGTGAATGGAATCGCCCATCCGGTTTTTCAGCTCCTGTAGAATCGGGGCCATCATTTTGCAGGGGCCACACCAGTCGGCATAAAAATCGACCAATACGGGTGTATCACCTTTAATGACTTCGGAAAATGTTTTTTGTTTTATATCTGTACTCATGGTTTTTCAATTTTTGATTTCTTCGAATTCAATATCCTCTATGTTGCTTTTTTCTGGATTAGATTTTGGCATATCCGGGGTACACTGTCCTGCCAGGCAGCCGGTATTGGTTACAGCCTGGAACAGGAAAAAAAGTGACAAAAACCCCGAAATAGGTGCACTATTTGCCAGCCAGTTAAATCCTAATAAAAGACCAAAAACGAGTGCAACCCACCGCATGGGGTGCCAGTTGTTTAAAAGTTGTTGTTTAATCGATGCAAACATGTAGATATTCTGAGTTAAAATTAGTCATCATTATTGTTCTGAAATAAATGTAAAGACAAGTTTTTTTAAACTCAGTTACATTTGTTACAGAAGGGTAATTCGGTTTCTGCCAAGCTCCACCAGTCCCTCACTCTCCATCTGTTTTAGCAGCCGCGATACCACCACACGGGCGGTTCCAAGCTCGTTCGCAAGCTCTTCGTGCGTAATCTGTATGGTTTTATCCCCGGATACCTCAATCCGTTTTTTGATGAATTCGAGCAGCCGTTCGTCCATTTTCTTAAAAGCAACGGCATTCACAACTTCAAGAAGTTCTTCAAACCGCTGATGATAAACACGGAAAACGTATTCTGTCCACTGCGGATGGTTTTTCATCAGAACCCCGGCTTTTTCAACCGGCACCATCAGCACTTCGCTCTCCTTGTGTGCCACGGCTTTTAATTTGCTGGTTACGTTGTACAACCCCGCCATGAACGACATAATGCAGGTATCTCCCTCTTTCAGATAATAGAGAAGCATTTCGCGGTAATCATCGTCGGTTTGATAAACACGGATGCTCCCTTTCAGAATAATGGGGATGCTGCGGATAAAGCTGTGTTCCTGAATGAGTGTGTCTCCCTCATCAAGCTTTTTTATAACGCCTACTTTTTTCAAATCTGCGATCACATCATCCGATGCTTTAAACTCTTTGATTTTGTTTAGACCGTCCATTTTTTTATCACTGAATTTTTATAAATCTCAAACCTGGTTGCAGCTTACTGAAATGCAATTTCTTAAAATGTTCATCCTGATACCTCAAAGTTAAGAGAAGTATCTCAACAAATTTATGATGCATTTCATAGAAAAGTATAGGTTTTTATTATAAATATTATATTTTTGATGCGCTGTGAGTTGTATTTACTTATGATGCTGATATTGTCCCACTCCTGATAAGAGGATTTGCAAAGCCTCTTTACATATTAACTACGCAAACTGGCCATGAAACAGAATGATGATACTTCATCAATTACTGACAAGCTGAATGTTCTGAGAACAAAGATATCAGCCGGCTCAATATCATCAAATGATGAGCGGAATGAATTTTTGAAGGAAATTGATGATTTGGAAAATTTGATTCAAAATTCCTCCCGGAATCATTCCGGACTCAGCATTTCAGAAACCGAGAAAAAATTCAAGCTGCTTTTCGAGCATACACCGGTTGGAATTCTTCAGTTTAACGAAGAGGGAGTGATAACCGCCTGCAATAAAAATTTCGTGAATATCCTGGGATCTACTCAGAATAGACTGATCGGGCTGGACATGAAAATACTGCCCAATAAAAAGGTGGTTAAAGCCATACAGCGTGTTTTAGATGGTAAAACGGCATCATACAATGGAGAATACAAACCTGTAACAGGACAAAACACTGCCAGGGTAAGAGCCATTTTCTCTCCGGTGGTGGGCAGCAAAAAACAGGTTTTGGGTGGCATTGGCATTGTTGAAGATATTACCAACCAGTTTAATAATGAGCAAGCGCTGAAAGAGAGTGAACTGCGATACAGGCGTGTTTTCAGAGACAATTATTCAGTGATGATGGTTATTGACCCGTCTGATGGTACCATAATTGATGTGAATAAAGCTGCCGAAAGATATTATGGCTGGCCTCTTGATGAGTTTCGGAAAAAAAACATCAAAGAAATTAATACGCTGCCTGATGATGTAGTGCAGAAAGAGATGGAAAAAGCCAAATCCGGTAAACAGAACGTGTTTCATTTTCAGCATCGCCTTGCCAGCGGGTCTTTGAGAGATGTGGAGGTGCATAGCAGCATCATTTCCATTGAACGGAAAAAATACCTCTATTCTGTGGTTCACGATATTACCGCCCGGATGGAGGCAATAAAAAACCTGACCAAATTCCGGCTGGGCATAGACCGGTCTCCAAATGCAATTTTTATAACTGATACGGATGGCAGCATCAATTATGTGAACCCGGCATTTGAAGAACTGTACGGATTCCGGGCCGAAGAAGTAAAGGGCAAAAATCCAAGGATTTTAAAATCGGGAGAACAGCCTGCAACTTTCTACAAAGAATTCTGGGAAACCATTCTTGCAGGAGAGGTGGTTCGCGGAGAAATGATTAATAAAACAAAAGACGGACGGCTATTAAATATCCATTTTTCCAGCAATCCCATCATTAATGATAATGGTGAAATTATCGGCTTTATCGCGATACATGACGATATTACCAACTTTAAAAAGATGGAAAGCAACCTGCGGGCATCTCTTCACGAAAAAGAGATTATGCTTGCAGAAATTCATCACCGGGTAAAGAACAACCTGGCTATGATTTCGGCCATGATGATAATTCAGGCAGATAAAACTGATGAATCCGATCTGCGCAATAAACTGCTCGACAGCACCAATCGAATAAAAGCCATTGCCAACATACACGAACATCTGTACGAATCGGAAGACCTTTCATTAATAAAATTTACTGATAACATCCTCGAGCTGATCAAAAAAATTTCGGACACACTTCAAACAGAAACAGACATTTCGATTGTGAAGAAGTGCAGTGATATTGAGCTCGATGTTAACCAGGCTATCTACTGTTCTCTGATTGTAAACGAGGTAGTCACCAATATCATTAAACATGCTTTTTCCGGGTTGAAAAAAGGTAAAATAGAAGTTTGCACAAAACTAAATCAGGAAAGTGTGATTTTGGAAATAACAGATAATGGCCACAATTTACCGGAAGATTTTCAGAAAGGAACCACAAGCTCTCTCGGAATGGATCTGATTCATATTTTCTGCCGTCAGCTCGAAGGCACTTTCCAATATATTTCAAAAAGTAAGGGAACCACCTTTTCACTTACATTCAGGAAAAAAGAGAGAAATTTGAACCGGTTTGAAGTCGAAGGGAAAATGCCGTCTATCCAATCATCTATCACCTAAATATCGAAGTTTAGTCAAAATTTTTTGATATCCTCACACGTTCATATTTAGCTATAAATGCTATAATACAGATAATTGCCAAATCTCAGGGAAAACCTGATTTAATTGTGCCGTTTCTATGCTATTTTAAAAAGCTGTAACTGTAAAATTCTGTTGAAAACTCAATTGATTTGATTACTGATTTAAACATTTAAATGAAGGTTATATTATGCAAGTAAAAATCAATACTATTCAATCTAAACTTAAAGAGTATTTGATTTATACCATTCCACTAATACTCATTTCTCTTATTACTATTGCAGGATGTACCGGCAGCGGCGCAGTTGTTGAAGAACCGGAACAAGAACCTGCTGAAAGCGAACGTGCTTTGGCGATCTTTGATGAAGATCCGGATTTTGCCAACTTTATCCAGGAAATTCCCGATACCGATGTAACTCTCGATATGGTTGCTGTACCCGGTGGTTCCTTTATGATGGGCCCTTTTAATGACGATACTCAGCACGAAGTAAAAGTGGATTCTTTTTGGATGGCTAAACACGAAACTACGTGGAATCTGTTCAACCAATTTGCCAATGCATCTATCGAAGATCTGCGGCGGGAACTTTACATGGTGCTGTACGATGTGGACATTGAAGCAGACGCCGTGGCATCAGCCACACTTACAGATGAAGTAATTGAGATGCTGCGTGATGCTGAAATTCCTGCAGACGTTATTTCAACTCCATCCCCTCCTTACGGTGATATGACAGGCGGAATGGGAACCGATGGCTTCCCGGCCGTAAACATGACCCATTACGCCGCCGTAATGTTTACAAAATGGCTTACAGTTAAAACCGGAGATTTTTACCGGCTGCCAACCGAAGCCGAATGGGAGTATGCCTGCCGTGCCGGCCAGCTTGAAACATATCAGCCTCCGAGCGAAGATGAACTGGATGATTATGCCTGGCACAGGGGCAACAGCAACAGAAGCTATAACCGTGTAGCCACAAAAGAGCCCAACGCCTTTGGCATCTACAACATGCTTGGCAATGCTGCTGAATATACCATGGACCAGTTTCATGAGGACTATTTTGCACAGCTTGATGATGAACCTGCTGTAAATCCCATCTTTGTTCCCGACGAACTCTATCCCCGAGCGGTAAGAGGCGGCTCCTGGATGGATAATCCAGATATGGCAAGCTGCCTGCAGCGCCGTGGCTCCAGCCCTATGTGGAAACGAGACGACCCGCAGCTCCCAAAAAGTTTGTGGTGGCACACAAATGCCTATTTTGTAGGCTTCAGAGTTGTAAAACCAAAAGATCAGCCCGAAACAGTTGAAGAAATGGAAAAATACTGGATTGAAGCCATTCAGGACTACTACTAATACCCCCCTCAACTACACTTATCAAATAAAACAGGTATACTACAAATTATGAGTAAGGAAAAAGATCTGACAAAATTATTGTCCCGAAGAGATTTTATGAAAAAAACCTCCATGGCTGCCGGCGGTGGTTTGCTGCTTGGCACTCTGCCAATCAGTGCCAGTGCATTTGCTGCCGGTAATGACACTTTGAAAGTCGCTGTAGTAGGATGCGGCGGACGGGGAACCGGCGCCGCCAACCAGGCACTGAATGCCGATCCCGGTGTCAAAATTGTTGCCCTCGCCGACATGTTCAGAGACAGATTGGATGGCTGTTACGATGCACTGGCTCAGCGCCACCTGGAAACCGGCCGGCTCGATGTGCCCGAAGAGCACAAATTTGTTGGCTTAGATGCCTATAAAAAAGCGATACCACTGGCCGATGTGGTCATTTTGACAGCACCTCCCGGGTTCCGACCCGCACACTTCGAGGAGTGCGTAAAACACGGAAAACACATGTTCTGCGAAAAGCCGGTTGCAACCGATGCTCCGGGAATCCGCCGTTTTATGAAAGCAGCCGAGGAAGCCCGCAGAAAGAAACTGAATGTGGTACTTGGACTTCAGCGGCGATATCAAAACAATTACAGGGCAGGTTATAAACGAATTGCTGATGAAGGTATGATTGGAGATATCATATCAGCGCAGGCTTACTGGAATGAAGCCGGTGTTTGGGTGCGCCACAGAGAACCCGGAATGTCAGAACTGGAGTACCAGATTCATAACTGGTTCTACTTTACCTGGCTTGCAGGAGACCAGATTCTCGAACAAAACATCCATAACATCGACATTGTGAACTGGTTTACCGGCGAATATCCAGAAACAGCCCAGGGAATGGGCGGCCGGGAAGTTCGAACCGGTAAAGAATACGGACAAATTTTTGATCACAACTTTATCGAATACACATATCCGAGCGGTGTTGTGCTTCATGCCCAGTGCAGGCACCAGCGTGATACATGGTCGCGGGTGGGAGAAACCATTAAAGGTGCAAACGGCTCCATAGTATATGCCGGCTATAACCACAACGCCCTCATCACAGACCGGGACGGAAATACTCTGTACGACCACGATGGCCGGGATGATCCGAACCCCTATCAGCAAGAGCACGATGAACTTTTTGCAGCCATCCGCAGCGGTGACTACATCGACGATACGGATTACGGAGCAAAAACAACCATGACAGCTATTATGGGGCGTATGGCATCCTATTCAGGCCAGATGATTAACTGGGATGATGCCATCAACTCCGATGCACAATTGATGCCATATGATGTAACCGAAGATACCGAACCACCTGTACTGCCTGATGAATATGGGTTTTATCCCGTGCCTGTACCGGGTGTTTCCGAGCCGCATTAATCATCATATATCTTAAACTACGCGAGATCGTTTTAGACGTGTGGATTTAACGCGTATGTATTTACCAATGCCTTGGATATGCCTTTTGCAAAACAGGAACGAAGTGAAAGTCATATCCTAAGGTAAATGGTCTTTTTTAAGTCTTGCTTCAGATTGGCTTTTTACTGGCTTAACCAGCCTGTTCTGCTCTTTCGAATTATCCGCCTTTCTTGCAACTTTTGTGCCTCCCCCATTTGGCTTGTATGAACACAAATCTGATAAATGAATATCAGTGTGCAAAATATCGCATCTGGATTGAAGAAGGATCAATACAGTTGAAGAATCCGGGCTATTAATCAGCCATTTTCGGTTCAGGATTATTTTCAACAAGATTCCACAAATGGCGATTAAACTGACTATCATCCTCTTTTTTTGTGGAGAGATAAATACTGTGCGCTGTAAGTTCGGTAACAAAATAATCGTACCAGACTTGCTCACTTAATACATTCATCCAAAGATGATCAATCTCTTCTTCTGTGAGACGGCCTTTTATATATTTATCTATTTGTTGATGTATGCTATGCATAGTTATCCTTTTTACTGTATGAACCGAAAAAAGAGAATTCCTTACAAAAAAAATTGAAAAATTTTCAATGGTCTCGGTTTGAATTACAAATAGCTGACGCCTCTTTTAGGATACGTTTGATTTTATCAGAAGGAATTCCTGAATTTTGCATTATGTCTATATTTTCCTGCACGTGTTTGCAAAGAACTATATCCATTTCGAGAAGACGTCTTTTATCTTTTTTGGATAGAGACGGAATACTCGTAACCGGATGCAAACCTGCCTGGTCAATCAAATCTCGCAGGCTGTCTCCTTCTGGATAATCCCAACTCATCATTTTGAGCCCAGAACATGTGCCATACTTTAATGCCTCAGAAGTGAACCTTGTGTTTGTAACTACCCAGCCGTGATGTTCTTTGTTTTTATACTCCGGCAACGTCCTCCATTTTTGCTCCACATCCTGAAACCTCGACTGGATGTAAAGCGGCACTTTGACGTCGCTTTTTTTACCCTTACTGTTGTGAAATTTACACTCAATCAAATAAACTGCATTCTCTTTTTCAGCAACGATATCAATTTCGTGTGATGCGCAACGCCCCTGTGCAGTTATTCCTGTCTGAGCTTGATAGCCGATTTGATTGAGCAGTTCAGCAACAAATTTTTCAAACGGATATCCGGATGGTCCTAATTCCATCAGGGAATTTTTTAGTTTATACCGACCACCGCTTCGACTGGAGAATTTTTTAAGCTGCCTGTAGGCCTCTTCATAAATTTTTTTTGTTGAGATACCATCATAAAGTTCATCACGTACATCATTGGCAATTTTATCAATAATTTTCTTTTCGCCCCCGGCACGACTCAGAGATCGTCTCAATTTATCTTCATCATAAACTTCCTTTTCACCCGAATATTTAGTTACGCTTATTTTTGACATATTTGAAAAATATATATTTCTCCCAGATTAAGCATTCGTTCAGGAAAAATCATCCTGAGAAATCACGTCGAGATGATTTCATGTTTTCTCAGCATTTTGGTTTGAATCGGTATTATTTGTTGATCAGATTGCTTCTTACTGTACATAAAAAATAATGCGTGAGTATTTACATATCACAGCAGAGAATAATCAACGGCGCTTTGAACTATAATTTCAATAGTGTTATACAGCCTGATGTCTGTTTGGGACTGGTTCATCACAAGCGGCAGTTCGGTACAGCCCATTACCACCGCTTCAGCTCCCTGGTTTGTGTAGCTGCGGGCAATTTCCTGTAAGGTTTCAAGGTCTGCATTACTCTGTTTACCGCCCATCACGTGTTCAATTACGTTGTTCAATTTATCCTGCTGATTTTGATCCGGCAAAATCACATCAATACCCGATGGTTTCATTTTGTCCTGGTATAGGCCCAGTTTACAGGTGCTTTCAGAAGCTAATAGACCCACTTTCCGGATGTCATCATGATATACACGCTGCGCCGTTTCTTCAATGATGTTGAAAATTGGTATGTTCGTTACGTTCTGCATCTCATCATAAAAGAAATGAACGGTATTACAGGCGATAATCACGAGGTCACTTCCTGCAAGCTCCAGCTTTTTCACTCCTTCAACCAGTTGGCTCACCACCATATCCTTATCCCTGATTCCGGTTTCATCAAATCCCTGAAGTGGCAAACTGTAAATAAAGACAGGCGGGTAATCATTATCCTGCACTGCGCCATGATTGCTTTGTGCATAAGCAATGATTTTTTGGTATAGCGCTGATGACGCCTCCGGCCCCATACCACCAAGTACGCCAATGGTTTTTTTGCTTTTACTCATTTGTTATTATAATATTTACAGATGGCTTTCGCTTTCTTTATAACCCGGTTGGACTTGCAGTGGGTAAATGTTAAATATTTTTTCTTGAAGTAAGCATATCTGTGAATTGACTTTCGATTGCTCAGTGAAGTACGATAAAATATGAGCGATATTCAAACGGTGAAATTGAGGAGACGCTATTTAAAAGGCTTCAGGCCACAACGCTGACAGACCCGCCTGCCATCTGTCGGGCAGGTCAAGTAGGTGCCTGTCCTCAGTAGTTTTAACGCAGGAGGGCTGTAAGGTTGTTAGGTTTTACGCTGAAAAAATCTCTACAAACAGTTTACAATTTAATCTTTTAGAGGCCGCAGGTAAAACAGGCTGAAAAGTTCGTAGCGGTCGCGCCATTCTTTCTCAATAGTGAAAAGGCCGGCTACAAGATTCTCAAAATGCTCTCTGCTGTATTTGTGAGAATTTTCTGTGTGAATGGTTTCTCCAGTAGAAAAATGGTACGTACTACCTGCAATACTTACCGATTGATCTGCAAGGCTCTCCAGGTGCATTTCGATCCGGCTTTTTTCCTCATTGAAGAATGCGTGATGTTTAAACTGGTTCAGGTCAAAATCAGCACCGAGCTTCAGGTTAATCCGCCTCAGCAAGTTCAGGTTGAACTGAGCCGTTACTCCATCCTTATCGTTATAAGCAGCTTCCAGCAAATTGATATCTTTTACCCTGTCGGCCCCGATCAGGAAGCCATCCCCGGGCTCAAGCAGACCGGCCATTCGGCCCAGGAATCTCTTTGCCCGATCCTGTGTAAAATTTCCAATGGTTGAGCCGGGAAAATAGAGCACAGTTCTCTCTGCACGGTCGCGAAAGGGAAGCGGAAAAGGGCGGGTGTAATCGGCGGCTACGGGATGCACCGTGAGGTCCGGAAACTCTTCCCTAAGCGATTCCGCAGTGCTGTTCAAAAAATCTGCAGAGATGTCGACTGGGATATAGGCTTCGATTTCATCAAGGTGTTCAAGAAGAAGCCTTGTCTTTTTGCTGCTTCCGCTGCCAAGTTCGGCAAGCAGTGTATTTTCTCCGATTGATGAACAGATCTCCTCGATGTGAGTCTCCATGAGATCCAGCTCGGCACGGGTCAGATAGTATTCATCCAGGGTGCAAATTTTCTCAAAAAGCTCCGATCCCCGCTCATCATAAAAATACTTGCTGGGCAGCTCTTTTTGCGGTTTGGAAAGACCATCTTTTACATCCTGAAAAAACGTACTGCTGACGGTTTCAAGTTGGGTTGTGCTCATAGATTATCTCTTCAGTTTATTGAGCGTCTTTTGCCAGTCGGATACCCGTAAACTGCCAGCGGTATTTGGTGTGAAAAAAGTTACGGTAGGTTTTCCGGAAATGATTTTTTGAGGTTGCACACGATCCACCGCGCAGCACGTACTGGTTGCACATAAACTTTCCGTTGTATTCACCAAGCTTGCCGGGAAATGGTTTATAGCCCGGATAGGCCGCATAGGAGCTACGGGTCCACTGCCATACTTCGCCAAACATCTGCGAAAACCCTTCATTACTGTAATTCTCTGCCACCGGGTGCAAAAATCCGGCATCCACAAAATTGCCGTCCATCTCTTCGGTTTCGGCAGCCAGTTCCCACTCCTGTTCGGTTGGCAGGCGGCATCCTTTCCAGCGTGCGTAGGCGTCTGCCTCAAAATAGCTGACGTGAGTTACCGGCTCATTGGGGTGCACTTTTTCGAGCCCGTTTAGTGTGAAATGGTGCCAGGCCCCATCCTCCATCTTCCAGTATTTCGGAGCACGCCAGTTCTCTTCCGTAATCAGCGCAAATCCTTCATCCAGCCAGTATTGCGGATCGGTGTAAGCGCCCGATTCCATGAACTCCATAAACTCTTCGTTGGTCACCAACCGGTTTGCCAGCGAAAAAGGATGAATGTAGGTTTTATGTCTCGGGAATTCATTGTCATAACCAAATCCATCACCCATGTGTCCAATTTCACGAACACCTTCATCAAACGAAATCCACTTCAGTGGTTCGGCAGATGCACTCATGGGACGCGTTCGTTTATCGTTGTATGCGGGATGCAACGGGTTCTGAGCAAGCATCATCTTCAGGTCGGTTAACAGCAGTTCCTGGTGCTGCTGTTCGTGATGGATGCCGATCTCAATCACAGACGCCCATTCTGACCACTCTTCGTCAGATGCATTTTGAATAAACGCCTCAATCTGCTCATTTACATAGGCGCGGTAATTAAAAATTTCTTCTACGGTGGGCCGGGAGAGATTACCCCTTTTGTCACGGCAGTGCGGGTCGCCCGTCTGCAGGTAGTAGGAGTTGAATAGGTAACTGTATTTTGGATGCATGCTCTCGAAACCATCAACTGCTTTTTCAAGCAGAAATGCTTCAAAGAACCAGCTTGAATGAGCCAGATG